>Ga0209431_10000014_pt1 | contig 142559 bp, 133 predicted proteins | sample RifCSP13_3_FD_184021 | JGI IMG/M metagenome (GOLD analysis project Ga0209431, IMG submission 184021) | Soil microbial communities from Rifle, Colorado - Rifle CSP2_sed 13_3 (SPAdes) (version 2) | ecosystem: Environmental > Terrestrial > Deep subsurface > Rock core/Sediment | place: Rifle... | reverse complement strand
GAACGAACGTCCCTGAAATAGGATCACTTCACCTGGAGCCTCTTCGGTGCCGGCAAAAAGTGATCCGATCATCACCACGTCCGCTCCGGCGGCGATGGCTTTTGCGACATCTCCTGAGAATTTCACTCCGCCGTCGGAGATCACGGGAACGTTCTTCTTCCGCGCAGCATTCACGCACGACTGAATTGCGGTTATTTGAGGTACTCCGGCGCCGGTGACAACACGCGTGGTACAGATTGACCCCGGTCCAATACCCACCTTAACTGCGTCAACTCCTGCATGAATCAACGCTTCTGCGCCGTCGGTCGTGCCGACATTTCCGGCAATCAGATCTGTCTCTGGATGGCGCTGTTTCATCAATCGAACTGCGTCAATCACCCGCGAAGAATGCCCGTGTGCTGTATCGACGACGAGACAGTCAACCCGGGCCTTGACCAATTCGTCAGCTCTTTCTTGAAAGTCTCCGGTTGCTCCGATGGCTGCGGCTACTCGCAGGCGGCCCAAGTCGTCTTTTGCAGCAGTGGGATATTTGATTGCCTTCTGAATGTCCTTGACGGTGATCAATCCTTTAATGTGCTTGTCACTGTCTACGACTAGAAGTTTTTCAATGCGGTGTTTCTGCAAAACGGCCTTTGCCTGATCAAGCGTGGTGCCTACGGGGACCGTAACCAGCGGCTGCTTTGTCATCACGTCAGAAACCGGAATATCGAATCTGGTTTCAAAGCGCAGGTCGCGATTGGTAATAATCCCGACCAGGTGACCATCCTCATCAACTACGGGTACGCCACTGATGTGATACCGCTCCATTACTTGAAGCGCTTCACGGACAGGTCGCTCCGGACGTATCGTTACTGGGTCTACGATCATTCCGGACTCAGAGCGCTTAACTTTGTCTACCTCCTCAGCCTGACGCTCGATGCTGAGGTTTTTGTGAATCACTCCAATCCCGCCTTGCTGCGCGAGTGCAATCGCCAGCGCCGCTTCAGTCACCGTGTCCATGGCCGCTGAGCAGAGTGGAATTTGAAGACGAATATTTCGCGTGAATCGGGTCGACGTGTCCGTCTCGGCCGGCAGCACGTCAGATCTCGCAGGCACGAGCAACACATCATCGAACGTTAGACCCTCAGGTAGGTTCGTATCGATCATGACGACGACAGACTCCTATAATTTCTTTGGAAAACAATAATGCCCGCCGATGATGGCGGGCAGGATCCGAACTCGAAGCAGTCCGGCGCGAGCTTCATTACCGCGCGCTGCGGCAAAGGCAGGGTGTCGATAACAACGTTACTGTACAGCTTGAACGTAATCAGTGGTTCGAATTCCCGACTTTGGAATGTTTGTGTTGTGATTCGAGTGACTCGTATAAAGTGTCACAACCTGTATCTCTGGTTCAAGCATTACGGATGATCGGTTCTGTACCCAATAAAGGGCCGCAAGTGCAGCAAGCGTCAAAATCGCCAAAATCAACACAGCGAGTAACACCGTAAGTACAGGGGAGCGAGTTGCGGGAGCATCGGTATATACCTTCGAATGATGAGGCGTAGTCGCCACCTCATCGCCCGTCTCACCCTGTTCGCGCAGGTAACGTGTGTAACCTTCCATCGCCTGCTTTTCGTCGTAACCGATACATCGGGCATACGCTTTGACGAAGCTGCGGTTGAATATACCTCCAGGGAGGCGCTTATAGTCGTTATGTTCTATGGCTTCGAGATAGCGGACCGAGATCCTGGTTTGGTCCGAAATTTCGCGGAGAGGGATGCCACGCTCTTCGCGTGCTAGTCGCAACTGTTCGCCAATAGTCGCTGCCATTGCCAATCCGCGTTAGCCCTCACTGCTAAGGGTCGGTGGGTTGTAAACTGTGCGATACCAGTGCGCCCTGAAACAAGTCCGTGTACTCGATGAAAAACCCCTTGGCTCAACAACTTCACTCAAGATCTGCCGAAATATAGCCCGCGCTGCTAAACGCTGTCAAACGCGAGAAGATTTGGAGTGCGGTGGCAAGGAGCGCCAGCGACGCGCCGCCGCTTTTGGTTGTCGCCGCATAACTGAGAATGAAAAGCCGCGGCGCGGCGCTCCTTGCCACCACACTCCAAATCTCCAATCCCTTGATTCTTATTGCCCACGGTGATAGGTTGGCGATGTAATCATCAGCCAATTTTAATTAGTACAACCCCTTAAAAAGTTGAGGACACAGAGATGCCCCTGGAAGCACTCGGTATGGTGGAGACCAAAGGCTTTGTCGGCGCCGTTGAGGCCGCGGATGCAATGGTCAAGGCTGCTAACGTTCAACTCCTCGGTAAAGAGTACATCGGAGCAGGTTACGTAACGATTTTCGTCCGTGGTGACGTTGGCGCTGTTAAAGCTGCAACCGATGCCGGCGCTGCGGCCGCGCGTCGAGTAGGCGAATTAATCAGCGTTCACGTCATACCTCGACCACATGCGGAGGTGGAGAGAGTTCTACCGGTAGACGGTCGCACCGGTCTCAGTCCCGATGAGCGCGCTATCCCAGGAGGAAGCCGCGGACAGTTGGGCCAAGGGGACCCCGGCCGGTCACTCGGAGCTGGCACGCGTGAACCCAGCAAAGAAAAGGCGAGGTAGTTGCCGATGCGAGAGCCGGCGCGCTTTTGCACGGCGCGATGCACTTTGCATCAGCAACGGGAGGTGAGTGATGTCGGTAGACAAGGACCTTGTATCAGTACAGCAGGCGCGAGATTTTGTGGAGGCTGCGCACAAGGCCCAGGCTGAGTTGGTAAAATTCGATCAAGCCAAAATTGATCGAATATGCGAAGCGATGGCCCGTGGAGTCTTGCGCGAGTCAGCGAGGCTCGCCTCGATGGCAGTCGAAGAAACGGGTTATGGAATACCGAGAGACAAGCAAGAGAAGAACCGTTTTGCGGCCGAGGATGTCTGGAACTACTTTCGTGGGTTGCGCACGGTTGGGGTGGTTTCGGAATCGAAGGACGTCGTGGAAATAGCTAGTCCGCGTGGAGTGGTTGCTGGGATCGTTCCTTCCACGAATCCTACTTCAACGGCAATATTCAAAGTTCTGATCGCTATCAAATCGCGGAATGCAATTGTGCTGTCGCCACATCCTTCTGCTGCCCGGTGCATCAATGAAACGGTGCGCGTGATGCGCGAAGCTGCGGTCAAGGAAGGACTGCCGGCCGACGCAATTGCCTGCATGTCCACGGCGACTATCGAAGGCACTGAAGCCCTGATGAAACACAAGCAGACCGCTGTCATACTTGCAACAGGTGGCATCGGTTTGGTGAGAGCGGCCTACTCTTCAGGCAAGCCGGCGTTTGGCGTCGGTCCTGGCAACGTTCCAGTGTTCGTCGAGCGAACGGCCGACGTTCCGAAAGCTGTGCAGGACATACTGACAGGGAAGTGCTTCGACAATGGAACTATCTGCGCCTCAGAGCAGGCAGTGGTCTGCGACGCTCCAATCGAGGCGGCAGTGCGGGAACAATTCAAAGTGCAGGGAGCGCATTTCCTTTCCGCCACCGAAGCAGACCAACTGGCCAAGGTTGTAGCAACACCACAGCGATCGCTGAATCCGGCAATCGTCGGAAAGTCGGTCGAGGTGATCGCAAAGATGGCCGGACTCTCTGTGCCACCGGGCACTCGTTGTTTGTTAGCTGACGTTGGGGGTGTCGGCCGCGACTTTCCGCTATCGATGGAGAAGTTGTCACCGATTTTGGCTTTTTACGTTGCCGATGGGCTGGTCCGTGGTGCCGAGCTGAGCAATCAAGTCCTGCATTATGGTGGCATGGGCCATACCGCAGGAATCCACACGCGTTCCCGTGAAGCAGCAGTGAGGTTTGGATCCGAGGTGCCCGCATCCCGGATCACAGTAAACACCGCCACCACCCATGGTGCGATCGGGTTTTCAACAGCGCTGCCGCCGTCAATGACTCTCGGCTGTGGTTCGTGGGGCGGTAATGTCACGTCCGACAATGTTTCACCATTACACTTGATGGATATCAAACGAGTGGCATTTGAGACAAGGCCTGTTGCGAGTACCAGACCGGCGGTTTCCGTCCAACCGAGCACGACGGCTGCGCAGCCCGCACTGGCGCCTATCTCGGCTTCCCCAAAGATTGATCGACGTGAGATCGCCGCAATTGTGGATCGTTTCCTTGCCGGTAAGAACATCTCAGAAGTTCAGCCTCCGCCAGCCCCAAGTACTCAAGCGGAAGAGGCCGGCAGCATGTACGTCGCTCCAGAGCCAAGGCGAGCGGAGCCGAAACAACGCGAGGGGGGGCAGTTGAAACCCGCTGCTTCGTCGGCAAACGGCCGTGCGGCAACGGATTTTGTCAGTGAAGACGATGTGAGGCGGGCGATTCAGAAAGGCGAGAAAATCTACGTCAACGCCAAGACAATCATTACGCCCGCGGCGCGCGACATCGGTGAGCCTGCGGAGGTGTTTGCAAAGACACAGTAGTGGGTTTAAGTGGCCAAATAAGAGATCGTCAGGTAAGTTGAGATGTTTCTAGGAAAAGTAGTAGGCACCGTCTGGTCAACGAAGAAGACGCCAGATCTCGAAGGAATTCGCTTCCTCATCGTTCACCCGTACGATCTCGACAAAGAGCCAACGCGCAACATTGTCGTGGTTGCTGACCGATTGGGCGCCGGTACTGGCGAAATGGTTATATGTGCCTTTGGTAAGGCAGCGCGTTCAGCAATTGGCAACCAGGACATGTCCATAGAAGCTGCGGTCGTTGGTATAGTCGATCGCGTTGACATTACCGAAGCCGCTTCTCCTGAGATGCGTGAGGCTGCTGCCCGTCTCGCTCGAGACAATGGTCGAGCTTAGGTCTCGGAATATTTAACAAGCTATCCGCGATGGATGATGCCACCAGAAGATCTGATCTATCGAATAACTCGTGCGGTATATGAGCGCCTCGGTGCCGGCGCTGACGAGCAGACAGTTGAACAATTGGTTACCGACATCTATCGAGAGGTTCAACCTTTCATTCGTCCTGCTAACTCTACTTCCCCACGCCGTTCATTATCCTCAAGTGGCACATTCCCTTCGGAAGAACAGCAGGGCTCTGCTGACCGGATAGTGATCTCAGTTTTTGGAGTTGATCACCCCGGGATTGTCGCAGGTGTTTCGCAGATTCTTGCCGATGCACAATGCAGCATCGTTGATATCAACCAAACCGTTGTGCAAAGCAAATTTGCGATGGTGATCATTGCCGATGCGTCGCGAAGTCGCGAGTCGACGGCTGAGCTGAAAGAGCGGCTTAAACGCGAAGGAGAGCAACTCGGAGTTCGCATTTACGCCCAGCGTGAGGATCTATTTAATGCAATGCATCGAGTGTGAAAAGCAGAAGTCAGAAGTCAGAAGTCAGAAGTCAGAGGTCGGAGGTCAGAAGTCAGAGGAGGCTTTGCACAAAAAGTACGAAATAGGCTTTAGTCACTGTTCATTGCTCATGAGTTATGGATCCAGATGGATAGATAGGTTCAAACAGGACGACAGAAGTCCAAATTTTTTATATGTCTGAGCCAGAGATTGCACGTCGCTGTTCACATTGTGGCGCGTCCATTCGTGAACGCGCATTTTTTTGTCCTCAGTGCGGGAAAGCAGTGCAACTTAAGAGTTCGGAATCAGGCGGCCACTCGATCGAGTCGATTGATCCTGTCAAAGTAGACGCCGAGCAGTGCCAAACAGAAGGCGCCTTGGACGACGCGCCGGATCGAACGATGCCTCTAACGGCGAAAATACCAACTCTGCCTTCCGACGCCGCCCAGAATGTTGCTGTCCAACCCGCACGCGCGCTCCCACCGAAGGCAAGGACCGGTCAACCGCGTGAGATGGACAGAGTCCGAAAGATCTCCAGCGTTGTTATCGAACAAGCTACTTACGATCCGAGCTTGCGATTCATCCTGGTTGCTGCGGTCCTTTTCCTTCTCTTTATAGTGATCCTCGTGATGAGCAAGCTGATTGGCTAAACCGAGCAATGGAATACACACAGGCCGAAATTCTGCAAACCGTAGCAATGACCGAGATGGAGCATCTGGATGTGCGAACGGTCACATTGGGATTGAGTCTCCGTGATTGCGCGAGTGAATCACTCACTCAAACTGCGGAACGGGCTAGTGAGAAAATTCGCCGGGTTGCCGAACGGCTGGTAAGCACAACCGATGAGATCGGAGAAGAGATCGGAATCCGAATCGCCAACAAGAGGATTGCCGTCACCCCCGTGTCGATGATCACGGAGTCAGGTCCCGGCGATCCGGTGATAGTCGCCCGAGCAATTGATCAGGCAGCGGCCGCTGTAGGTGTCGACTTTATTGGGGGCTATTCCGCCCTCGTCCATAAGGGAGCGACAAAGTCCGAAGAAGAGTTTATCGCTTCGATTCCTGAAGCCTTGGCCTCAACCGAGAGACTATGCTCCTCGATTAATGCAGCAACCACACGAGCGGGAATCAACATGGATGCAGTGCGACAGGTTGGAGTGTTGTTGAAAGATGCTGCTGAGAGGACACGCGACCGCGGTGGCATTGCCTGCACCAAGTTTGTCTGCTTTGCAAATGCTGTTGAAGACAATCCATTCATGGCCGGGGCATTCCATGGTGTTGGTGAGCCAGAGGCTGTTATCAATGTGGGTGTGTCAGGACCAGGAGTGGTCAATTATGCCATTCGCCATGCGAAGCGTGATCTGCCCCTCCAGGAGTTGGCTGAGCTCATTAAGAAGTTATCATTCAAACTGTCACGCGCGGGAGAGCTGGTAGGTCGTGAAGCGGCGAGAAGGCTTGGGTTGCCATTTGGCATTATCGATCTGTCACTCGCTCCGACACCCGTACCTGGCGATTCCGTGGCCGAGATCATCGAAGCGATGGGCTTCGAACGTGCCGGCACGCATGGCACCACCGCGGCGCTGGCACTCTTAACCGATGCGGTAAAGAAAGGTGGAGCAATGGCGAGCGGTTCAGTCGGTGGGATGAGCGGAGCTTTCATACCCGTGTCAGAGGACGCAGGGATGATCGAAGCAGCCCGAATCGGAGCGCTGGCGTTAGACAAGCTTGAGGCGTGGACCAGCGTCTGTTCAGTGGGCATTGATATGGTTGCCGTTCCCGGTACAACCAGCGCCGAGACCCTGTCGGCTATCATTGCTGACGAAATGGCAATCGGTGTCATGAACAATAAGACCACTGCGGTCCGGATCATTCCTGTGCCTGGACGCGATGTTGGAGATCTGGTGGAATTCGGTGGACTGCTTGGCAGCGCACCTATCATGCCGGTCCATCAATTCTCGTCGTCTGAGTTCATTCATCGTGGTGGGCGGATCCCGGCACCAATTCATTCCTTGCGAAATTGAACCAATTTCTCTAAAACTCACCAAGCAATTGGGCGAAGTAGTTTGTGCGAAGGAGTGTGCTCAAATGGAAGAAGCTCTTGGGATGGTTGAGTGTCGAGGATTGGTAGCAATGATTGAGGCTGCCGATGCAATGGTGAAGGCGGCGAACGTGCAACTTGTTGGCTATGAAAAAATCGATGCGGGTCTGGTTACTGCGATCGTTCGCGGAGAGGTTGCAGCGGTGCGAAGTGCAGTTGATGCGGGCGCAGCCGCCGCGCGAAAGGTAGGTGAAGTGGTCGCTACGCACGTAATTCCGAGGCCTCACAGCAATGTGGATCAGGGTATCCCTGTCCTGCGTACAGGCGAGACGACGCGCAAGAAGATTAGCGGATCAGTACGCCCGAAGGATTGAGGCGCAGCAGTAACGAAAACCATTTGGCGGCCTGCTGAGGAAACTCGGGAGTGTCGCCTAAGTTTTTTGGGAGGGCCTTATGGCTAAAAGTATTTTAGGTCGTGCGCTTGAGCGGTTTTCACTCACTGCAACTAAAAAAACCGGTTCATCAATGGCTTTTATCATTGCTCTCGGGGTGATTGTTGTCTGGGCCCTGACAGGACCGATATTCAACTTCTCAGACACCTGGCAGTTGGTGATTAATACCGGCACCACGATCGTGACGTTTCTAATGGTCTTTCTGATTCAGCGGGCTCAGAACAAGGACGCGATGGCGATGCACTTAAAACTGAACGAGTTGGTCGCAGCTGTCCACGACGCGAGCAATCGTCTGATTGACGTCGAAGACCTCACGGAAGATGAAATCGAGATGCTGCATCGCCACTATCAAAAGCTGGTTGAAAGATCCAAGAAAGAAGCTAAACTTGCCGTGACTCACTCGCTCGAGGAAGCCGAGGCGCGGCACGAATACAAGCGCCGTCGACGACGCCAAGGCTGATTCGTGCCCCAGTCTCAAATAAAAGGACAGACCTATCATGCCGGAAGAGAATTCAAGTGAGGTGGCCCAAAGTCTCGCGCAGGTGAGTTTATTTCAACGGCTCACCGGGGATGAATTGGAGCAACTGGCCGTGGCCGTGGACCAGGTTCGGTACAGGTCGGGTGATACGATCTTCAATGAGTTGGATAAGGGTGACGCGCTTTATGTCGTGGATTCGGGCTCTGTTGACATTTGGGTCCGCGACGAGGATGTAAAACCGGTGACCCTCGCCAAACTGAATCCCGGTGACTTCTTTGGTGAGATGGCCGTGCTGGACCGCGGGCCACGCTCAACAAATGCCACCGCGTCAGTGGAGACGACGTTGCACCGATTGAGTTCGGACGACTTTCAGAAGTTTCTAATCGCGCATCCCGATGTAGCAATCGACGTAATTTGCGAAATCAGCTCGCGTCTACGGCAAACGAATGCCTTGGTTTCGCAGAGAGTCACACGGAACATCAACGAGGAGATGGAGGAAAGGTCGACGCTTGGAGAACGCGTCGCAGACAAGGTGGCGACGTTCGGTGGTTCCTGGACCTTCATCCTTATTTATCTGACGTTTCTGTTTGCCTGGGTGATAATGAATTCACTGGTGCTCTATCACTACGGCACAGTTGACGGTGGCAAACAATTCGATCCCTATCCGTATATTCTTTTGAATTTGATGTTATCGATGACGGCGGCTCTGCAAGCGCCGATCATTATGATGTCTCAGAACCGGGCTGCTGAGAAAGACAGGTTGGCTGCGGAACAGGACTTTCGCGTGAACCTGAAGAGTGAAGTGATGCTTGAGGCGCTGACGCGTAAGGCGCGAGAGCGAGACGACCAGATCGAGCGCCTTACGGAGATGTTGAAAGAGCTGCAAACGAGATGAAAGGGAGGAAGAGGGAAGAAGAGGGGAAAAGGGGAAGAGGAACCACTCTTCTCCTTTTCCCTCTTTCCCTTTTCCCCTCTTCCCCTCTTCTTCCCTATGGGCGCGTGACAGCGCCGGTTTTTTGCGCAGGCATTCGAACTGCTGGCGGGGTTGGTCTGGAACCACTCTCACGTCCTGCGATTCGGCCACTTCGGGTCAATGCAATCCGCCTGTCGCTGCTCGAACCCTGATCGACGGCCACTTTGATAGAACGATATGAGCCATCACGAGTTTTGTTGGTTGGATTGTAAGCAATCTGGTATTGCGTCCGCAGATCTCGCACGATTTGATTAGCAATCTCTGGGAGCTCGGAGAGCGACTGTGGAAAAAATGCTCGACCGCCCGTCTCGGTAGCCAGCTTCGTGATTAGGTTTACAGCCCGTTCCCTCGGACTCTTGCGGATCAGTCCACCCTCCTTATCAAGCTCGTTCACAAATCCGATGACAAAGATCTGTACATCCTGTTCGCGCAGTTTTGCGAACAGCTGATCCTGTTTATAAAAGCTATTTCGGTCCTCGCCGTCAGTGATGACTATCAACGCACGCCGTCTTCTATCGCTGTCATCTCCCCTTTTGTACTCGGCGACGTGTTCAGCCGTGAGGTAAACCGCGTCAATGATTGCCGTTTGACCCCCCTCAACATAAAGACCGTCCAGCGCATCCATTAATAGATCTCTATTTGCAGTGAAGTCCTGCACAGTTTCAATCTTATCGCTGCTGATGAACCGAACGAGAAAAGTCTCATCGCCGGACTTGTTACTGTTAATGATCGTTTTGCCTGCATCAATTACACTCAGCAACTGTGAACGCAGTGATCCAGAGGTATCGATGGCCATGCCATAACTGATTGGCACCTCTTCCAACGAGAAGAACTCAATCGGTTGTGGTACCCCGTCCTCGAATACGCGAAAGTCTTCCTGCCGCAGGTTGTTGATGGGACGGTTATTGCGATCAATCACTCGCACGTTGAGCGGCACCAGGTCGGTGTTGATCTTTAAAATGCTACCCTCGTCAATATCTTCCTCAGGCGTTGGGCTTGGCTTTGCTTTCAGGACGGGTGCCGGGGGCGGTTCTCCCAGATGCGGGGCGATGCGATCGCTTGGATCTGGCTTGGGAGTAGGAGTCGGCGTCGCGCTAGGACGAGTAGTCGCAGGCGTCGCAGTAGGGCGCGCAACAGGATTCTGAGCGCTCCGCGTTGCGCTCGGCAAATCACTGCGTCGTGGCCGATTATCTTGCCCGGCAGTTACAGCTCCTGCCACCGGCAAGTGCGTCGCAGTTGCAATAAACGCCAGCAGCAGACCAAGCATACTGGCGTAAACAATTCCCCTCGTATGGCGGTTGGCGAGGCTAACCTTTTGCTGAAGCATTCCCGACGGTTCCTACTTTCTGAATCGACCCTGGTTTGGTGTGCGCTAAGTTTATCCTGTCGCGCCACCCATGCGAAGCGCTCACGCACTTATTCGCCAGTTCCCCGAATGTCGGAGCGCCAGACCCGGGCGACGCTGGGGCAGGGCGCTGTAAGTCAAACTTACACTGCGCACGCATAAACAGATGCATGGGAAGAGACTGTACGTTGGCCGGGATTCCTGAAACTTGCTGCTAACGGGACTGCGGCAGGGCGTAATAACCCTCTTTGGCGCGAACGAAGAGGCGTGGCAATCCTCTTGGTGGCGTGACTTTGACTTTGACCTTGTGCCACTTGCCGTCGTTTACAAAGTTCGTCGGCCGGTAGCCAATAGAGTATTGATGTCGCAACTCTAGGGCTATTTGCTCGAAAATGTCATCCATTTCCGCTGCACTGCGAGGGAAAAAGGCCTTTCCGCCGGAGACGCTTGCTAACTCATCGAGCGTTCCCTGACCTTCCATCCCCAGCGAACTGCCAGCATCGCTGCCGCTTAGAATACCGACGGCATAAAGCACAACATCGGACTCTTTCAGTAGCCGCCGCACTTCATTGAACGTATACCGGGAGTTATTGTCCTGACCGTCACTGATCAATAACAGAGCACGCTTGGGGTGAGCCCCCCGCTGCACCTTCTCCACTCCGAGATAACAGGCGTCATAGAGGGCTGTATTGTTCTTCGTCTGCACGAACGTCAGTTTGTCGAGTACAGAATCCCCATCACGTGTCTTATCGAGCAGTAATTGGGCGCGGGAATTGAACGCAATGAGGAAGTATTCATCAGCGTTATGGCTTGTCTGGATAAAGTTGGCCAGTGCGTCGCGAGCGCGGCGGATCTTGTCACCGCTCATTGAGCCCGAAACATCAAAAATAACACCGACAGATACTGGGGCATCATCATCGCTGAAGAAACTGATTTCCTGCGGTTTTTTGTCATCCAGAACCGTGAAGGCATTCTTGCCTAGCCCCGAAACATAGCGACCGTATGTATCGGTAACCGTAACCGTCAGGGTGATTAGATCCGTATGGACGATGACCGGACCGTCCTGCTCTTTTGGGAGTTCCTTTTTAACCGGTGGATCCTGACTCTGAGTAGCCGACTTGTTGTCTGAAGGACTTGGCTCTGACTTCTCCTGCGCAAATCCTCCTCCGGAAAAAGAGAGTGCTGCACAGACGATGACAGAAAACGACAGTAGCGCGATCCTGAGAGCGTGTTTAGTCGGCGACTGCATGTGTTACCCCGCTCACCGAAAAGTCACATTGCTGGGGACAGACCAAGAGGAACTTGCCAACACAGATGCTAAAAGGAGTCCGAGTGATGCCCAAGCCTCTTCAAAAAGTTGAGCGACTAAAGCACTTGGGAGACGCTTCTGTAGGGGACAAGCGATTCTATGTTGAGCTGCCCTGCATTCTAGGACAGGCGTGCTGAAGTCCGCAAGAATACCCAGTCAAATTTCTCTGCGAACCTTTTGCTTAACCAACAGCTCGGTCGTTCGATCTGTCACACTCTCCACTGGTTCGAACGGGGGATTGTCCAGCAGCCTTGCTGTATCTGGCGCCGTTGGGTCTTTGAGTCCAGCCGGTTTTCCGGATTTTTGGATGCGTGACGAGTGATTTCAGACAGATCAAGGCCACATCTACGGCAGAACTTCACCTCGGTCGATGTTGTTGTGCCACAGCTGGGACAGAACACTGATCTCCTCCTGATTTTAGGGCAGTCGATTTAGGCTGGTAGCCCCTCCACGACGCTGAAAGGCGATTCAGTTGAAACAACGCGAGTCAATCGAAAACCTGAGCCTGCCATGAGTTCCCGAAATTCTTCTTCGGTTCGCTCCAGACCACCCGTCATGACCAGCATGTTCAGATCAATGAACTTGCCAAAGTGCGGCTCACTGCCTGGCGGAACAACAACATCTACCAACAGCAACCTTCCGTCGTTGGTGATTGCGTTGCGGCAGTGCCGCAGAATTGTAGTGGCCTGCTCGTCATTCCAGTCGTGGATGATCCACTTCATGATGTAGGCGTTAGCACCCCCGGGAACCGATTTGAAAAAGTCGCCACCAATAACTTCGCAGCGATCACTAAGACCCGCTGCGTCAATCGCGGCTTTTGCGCCTGCTGCGACTAAAGGCGCGTCGAAGAGTACTCCTTTCATGTTAGGGTTCGCTTTCAGGATTGAGGTAATCAAGCCACCGTGTCCGCCACCGATATCGGCAATCTTTCGAATTCCGGAGAAGTCATACCGAGCCAGAATGCCTTCGTTGATAGCTGCGGTCATTCCGCTCATCGAATCGTTAAAGAGTTTTGCATTGTCGGGGTTTTGACGAAAAAACTCCCATACGTCCATATCGAAGTGGTTGTCGAAGGCGATGCCGCCGGTCTTGACGCTATACATCAGGTTTCCCCAGGCCGGATAGTGCTCTTCACCGAGTTCGGAGATGGCAAACCATCGAAGTGATCCCGGTTTGTCAGTGCGCAAGGTTTCTGACACTGGCGTAAGTGCAAGTTTCTTATCCGGTGTTTCTGTCAATATGCCAACGCTTACAAGCGCCCTCAGAATACGATTCAGCGATGGTGCATGCGTGTCGGTTGCTTGAGCTAGTTCCGCCGCGGTCATGGGTCGCTCGTGCAAGAGATCAGGAATGCCAAGTTTGGCGATGACGTAAACGCCCCGAGAGATCCAGAAGCCGGAGATCAGTTGCAGCATTGCCGCTTGGGGTGGTACTTCAGCGGGTTGTGGTGTCATCTTGGGACCCCCTCTAATTCAATGGCGAGTTGTACAAACCGTGGGTGCCTAACGTTAGCACAGAGGGTTGGGGCTTGACGATTGCCGGCTGCAAATTGCCGATTGCCGATTGCCAGAACGGGTCCAATGAACATGACCAATGGCCTCTGACCACTAACCACCAACCACTAACCCCCAACCACTAACCACCAACCAACCACCAGCCACTGACCACTAACCAAACTCCGCAACTTTCCGTGCCGGCGGGCGTGTAGAGCACTGCGTGTTATACTCACCGCTCAATTGGTATTACCTCAGAAACGCTCATGGCTGAGTTTATCTGTCGATTAGGAACCCCCGCTGGCGAAGTTGTGACCCGGACTGTTGAGGCGACTGGCGTCACAGAAGCTCGGGCCCGCCTTGAACGCGAGGGGTTCAGAGTCTTTAACGTCACGCCCCCGAAGACCGCAGGCGTCACAGCACTCACGCGACTGGGCGGTCGTGGCGCCTACTCGAAAGTCAAGGCCAACGACTTTCTTCTCTTCAATCAGCAACTCGCCGCTCTTTCACGCGCCGGCATACCGATACTCCAAGCTATCTCCATGCTGCGAAAGCGTGCGGCATCGGCACGGCTCCGCGTAGTACTGGCTGATGTAGAGGATCAGATTCGTGGGGGTGCGGCGCTATCGCAAGCTTTTGCTGCTCAAGGCAGCATCTTTCCACGCATATACACGGCTTCAATACTAGCCGGTGAACGTTCTGGCGCTCTAGATGAAGTCCTTAACCGCTACGTGACCTACATGCGGCGAAATGTCGCGTTGCGCCGAAAAATTCGTGGAGCACTAGCGTATCCGCTCTTTCTTCTTTTCGCGTCGGCCGCCATGGTGAGCTTTCTGACAGTTTACGTTGTGCCGCGAATGTCAGAATTGTTTTCCGGATTTGGAAGCGAGTTGCCGACAATAACCCAAATAGTTGTGGGGCTTTCTCGCTGGTTGTCTACGAACGTGTTTTGGTTTGCACCGATGCTATTCGTGGGCGCGGCCTTGCTCTTCGTATGGTCCCGAACTCAACACGGTGGTTTGAAGTTGGACGCCTGGGTCCTAAAACTGCCGCTGGCCGGAAGCCTGGTAGTGCAGCTTTCGGTGGCCCAGGCAACGCGATCCCTCGCGACGCTGCTCGCAGGCGGGATCACACTGGTAGAATCGTGGGAGATTGCAGCCGAATCGATCACGAACCGTGAATTGAGGAGACGCAGCTCAGATATTCTGCCGATGATCTTAGAGGGCCGCTCGTTCACGGAGAGTTTGGAGTCGGCAGGTTGGGTTCCACTACTGGCCATCGACATGATCGGAATTGGCGAACGTTCCGGCAGCCTGCGCGAAATGCTCGATGAAGTTGCCGTCTTCTATGATGCGGAGTCAGAAGTTAGACTTGAACAGTTGACGACTACCCTGGAGCCTGCGATTCTGGTCGTAATGGGTGGCGTGGTGGTGACCATTCTGTTGGCCATTTACTTACCCATAATTTATTCCATTTCGAGTGGCGCGGGTGTTACTGGCGCTCGCTAGCCCTACAGCTAACAAAGCCTTTCCCACACTAACCGCTTATGGAGCAGAGTACCAATAAGGACACAGCCACCTTAACGGGTTCGAATGGACACGGAGTCGTGGAAGACGCTGCCAGAGGCGAGCACGAGCCGCCAGAGATGCGTGCGGCGAAGGATTTGGCGCTCCGCTATCGTCTGCCTTTTGTTGACCTGCTACCGCCGGGAGAGGAATCACCCATTGATTATGAGCAGTTCAATCAGATCCCGGTCGATCTGATGGTCCGTTATCAGTTTCTCCCATTGAAACGCGACGGTAAGGGATTACATATCGCAATGGCTGATCCGACGGATCTGGATCGGTTGGACGAATTGGCTGGAGCAGTCAACGCTAGAATCGTCCCGTACGTTGCGACTGCCGGGGCAATTGAAGTCATTCTTCGTCGAGGCGACGCTACGCAGCGCGTGTTGCAGGAAGCCGCGTCTGGATTCCGCATCTCCCTTGTTAGGGAGACGGAGCATGGTGAAGAGGTGCTTGACCTGGACCGCCTTGCAACCGATTCGGACATGTCGCCGATCATCAAGCTGGTAGATACGATCATCTACAACGCGATGGAGTCACGCGCCTCAGACATTCATATCGAAACCCGCGATACCGAGGTGCAGGTCAAGTATCGGATTGATGGCGCATTGTATGCCAAGGTTGATCCGATCGACCTGGCTCACCATCAGACTCTGATCTCCCGAATCAAAGTAATGTCTGAATTGGACATTGCCGAACGGCGCGTACCACAGGACGGCCGCTTCCGCGTCCGCTACAAAGGTCGTAATGTCGATTTTCGTGTTTCGATTATGCCGACCATCCACGGCGAGGATGCGGTCATTCGTATTCTCGACAAAGAACAGATCAATGAAGAGTTTCGGAACCTAAATTTGAACGTCGTCGGCTTTTCTGAAGAAGACTTACGCAAGTTCCGACGCTACATTGCAGAGCCTTACGGCATGGTGTTGGTGACTGGACCGACAGGCTCCGGAAAAACCACGACTCTGTACGCTGCTCTTAACGAGATCAGAAACGAGGAAGATAAGATCGTAACGATCGAGGATCCGGTCGAATATCAGTTGCATGGTATCACCCAGATTCCGGTGAATGAGAAGAAGGGATTGACGTTTGATCGTGGGCTGCGATCGATCCTCCGGCACGATCCCGACAAGATCATGGTCGGTGAAATTCGCGACACTGAAACCGCCCAGATTGCGATCCAGTCAGCACTGACAGGCCACCTTGTATTCACCACCGTGCACGCCAATAACGTCATCGATGTCATCGGACGGTTTCTTAACATGGGCGTTGAACCTTACAACTTTGTTTCGTCCTTGAACTGCGTACTTGCGCAGCGGCTGATCAGAGTCCTGTGTCCTTACTGTAAGCGTCCGTATCATGCCTCCGAGGACGAACTCATTGAGTCGGGCTTGAGACCCGAAGTAGATGGTAATCGGCTCCTCTACGTGAATGTGGGTTGCGACGCCTGTAACCACACCGGGTATCGCGGTCGGACTGCGATTCACGAACTCCTCGATCTTTCCGACAACATCCGTGAGATGATAGTCGAGAGAAGACCCGGTTCAGAGGTACGGCGTGCTGCGGAAGCGGAAGGGCTGACTAGCCTGCGCGAATCAGCTTTGAAGAAGGTTTTTGCTGGAGTTTCCACGCTACACGAGATAAATCGCGTGACGTTCGTGGAAGAAGTTAGTCAGGCGAAGTAAGAGATTCACGGCTCGGGCTACCCCTGAGCTGTTTGACTCATCTCAGGAGCACCTACAACCGTTCTCCGAGCCGTTTTAGGAACCAAAAAAGTTTCGCTGCGTGTAACAAAATTGGGCCTTGAATCATTGCATCTTGGCCGACGGAGCGGCATTATATGCGAGCTTAGACCGTCCACCTCCCACTGAAAGAGATTGCCATGAAAAATAAAACCCAAATCCGCATATTCGTCTCACTGCTGTTGACTTTCTGTCTGCTGGCAGTGCCCATGACGGCACTAGCAAAGAAAGGCGAAAAGAACTTCAAGAAAGGGTTGCAGTATGAGGCTGCTCAGCAGTGGGAGAAGGCGGCTCAGGAGTTCACGCTGGCAGTCGCTGCAGACCCCTCGAACGTGGAGTATCAGCTCCACTTTCGCCGCGCCAGCTTTAATGCCTCTCAGGCATACATGCAACAGGGACGCGCGCTCGCGGAGCAACAAGATTACATCGGAGCTTACAACGCCTTTAGACAAGCATATGGTTATGATCCCGTGAACTCCCTTGCCGTTTCTGAGATGGAAAGAATGCTCAGATTACAGAGCGTTAAGGACGGGACCAATGGCACAGTAAACGGCGAGGGGAACAACTCGAATGGTGAGTTACCGGAAGGCGGAACACTAACTCCGACCGCATCACAGGATCCATCTCTTCCGCCGGGACGAACTGAGCAACTGCGGGTCATCAGCTATAGCGGTGACCTCAAAGCGTTCATTCGCAGTCTGGCCGAACAGCTGAGCCTAAACGTGGTGTTTGATCGACAATCATTTGCACAGCAAAGGACGATCGATCTTAACCTTCGCGATGTAACTACGGCCCAGGCGCTTGATTACGTGTTTCTCCAGGAAGGTCTTTTCTTCCAGAAGCTGAGTCGCCGAACCATCCTCGTTGCAGATCAAACCAGACGACCACAATATCAACAGTTAGTATTGCGGACGTTCTTTCTCTCCAACATCGATCCGACAGAAGCGCGTCAATTGGTCACCCAAGCCATTCCCCCATCAGTCGGGCGTCCACAGACAATTGTAGTTCCAGATAAGGCCACAAACAGCCTGACTGTGCGCGATACCGCCGAAAACGTACGATTGATCGGCGAACTTCTTAGGAGCATCGACAAAGACCGTGCGGAAGTCGTTATGGATGTAAACATCTATGAAGTCTCGAAGAACGATCTTCTGCAGTTTGGTAATCAGTTCGGTAGCGGAAACTTCAACCTCGGCGGTTCACCGGGTCTCTCAATCCTGACTAGTAATGCCGCTCGTTCAAGCCTTGACACTGGCGTGAATGTTGCCAGCATCATCGGTGGTGTTCCGACAGCAGCAGCGGCGGCGTTAGTCCTTCCACCATCTGTCCTAACAGCTATTCAAAGCAAAGACAACACACGTCTCATAGCTTCGACGCAGGTGCACGCATTCAACGGTGAGGAATCGACCGCGCGTATTGGTCAACGAGTACCAGTTCAAACCGCGCAGGCCTACCCCTTTGGAGTGCAGACTGGGACGACGACTAATCCGACAACTGGCTTCCCCAGCGGCGGTTTTCCCGTAATCAACTACGAGCCAACCGGTCTGACGTTGAAGTTCACGCCTCAGGTCTTTCCGAACCTCGACGTGCAGGTGAAGATGTCGATTGAGTCGAAAGACGTGCTCGGCGCCGGGACACTAACGCCGACCTTTACCGAACGGACGATTACCGGTACTGCTCGCGTCCAAAACAATCGCACGATGATGTTGGCCAGCGTGTCTCAGGACGTTCAAACTAGCGGCCGACGCGGCTTACCGGTGCTGGGGTTGATCCCTGTCCTGGGACGGCTTTTTACATCCCCAACCCGAGACAACCGGCAGGTCGACATCGTGATTGCGGTTACTCCAAAGGTATTAAGGGCGCCTGCTGTGACGCCACGTGACGAAGAGATGAGGCCGAGCGGCACACTGAGTGCGCCCACGACAGGATCGTTGGAAGCGATGATTCGCGATTCGGATCGTGAGGAAGCACTGGCCGCAGCTCGTCGGCTTCCGAGGAATGCCGTGGTGGAGGTTCGCGACAGTGAGCCGGCACCCTTCTCACCCGGGGCCCGGCTGGTGGAGACCGTTGCATCTTTCAATGCGACCAAGCAACTACTCTTGCCGACTGCCACCACCTCCGGGGTCGCCAGCGATACACAGGCCAAAGCTGTGAAGCCGCAGCCACAAACGGAAGAGTTACCGGAATATGTGCCGGCGCCTAAGTCCCTCGTCAGTGATCGTTCCGCGAACGAGGTAGCGGCGGTGAATCCGACGGGGAACGGTGCCGCAAACGCGGTGCTCACTAGCATGCCACATGCAATCGATGCGGCCGTTAGTCCGAAGCTTGCGCGCACGGCTACGCTCAGCCTCCCCGCATTAGAGACAATCAATGTAGGCCAGAAGCGACAGGTAGCGTTGGCGCTTGACTCAAAGACCCCGCTCAGTCTGGCGGTGGTGACCCTTCGCTTTGATCCGAAGGTGGTGAAAGTAAACTCGATCTCTGCCGGCACTCTTTTCAGCTCAGGTAACGGCAAGGCGCCCAGTGTCACTCAATCAATCGATCCTTCGGGCGTTTGTATTATCTCCGTGTCAACGTTAAATGGAACAGTACCGATGGTCGGAAACGGCACGCTACTGCTAATTGAGGTCGAGGGGATTGCGCCAGGCGATGCGTTGCTCAATCTGGAAAAGCAGACAATGCATTTGGTGGCCACCGACGCTCGTGACGTTGTGCTGGAGGTTAAACAGGGACGCACAGCAGTAAAACCCTAGATGGTCTGGAAAATCGAACGTAGTAAATCGCGAGAACGCGGCGATACGGTACAGGCAAGTCAAGTTGCTGATCGCCGCGTCCTTTTGTCGGCGGGTGGTCCGCAGTATGGCTTCTCGCTTATTGAACTCGTAATTACAGTGACGGTAATGACAATCCTAACGTTGGGTGTAATTCCCCTCGTTAAAGTCTCAGTGAAGCGCCAGAAAGAGCAACAGTTGCGTGACGCACTTAGGCAAATGCGAATTGCCATTGATGAGTTTCACCGTGACACTGTCGGAATGGTTTGCATTGGGGTCGGTGCCGCACCCCCGCAACAGCAGCAGCAGCAGCAGAACGTCTTCATCGATCCCCGTAGCCGAGTTGTCATTTCTGATTGCACTATTTTTGGCGTTGACAATCCAGATAGGTATCCGCCCGATCTGGAAACACTGGTTAACGGCGTCAACGTCTTGCCACGGGCTCCGTCTTTGGGTGGCGACGGTCTCCAGGGCAGCACGGGTGGTTCTATTACCTCCGACAGCACGTTAGACCAGATGGCGGCTACGAAGAAGAAGGTTTACCTGCGCGCAATTCCAGTTGATCCAATGACGGGCGAGGCGGACTGGGAGTTTCGGTCTTGTTACGACACACCCGATGCGGGCTCCTGGGGTGGAGAGAATGTTTTCGACGTCCGCTCAAAGTCGAAAATGACTGCATTGAACGGAGAGAGTTACAGTGATTGGTAGAGCACTCATGGTTGGTCGGCTGCGCTGCTGCAAAAACCCGGGATCGCACTTGTTTTTGCTTAGAGGAGGCGAGTATAGCAACGGCTTCTCTCTGTTGGAGTTGATGATCGTTATTTCGATCATCATCATCCTCGCAGCTATTGCATTGCCGCAGTACCAGAGGACCATCATGCATACGCGCGAAGCAGTCCTGCGTGATGACCTCTTCAAAATGCGCTCGCTGTTGGATCAGTACGCCGCCGATAAGGGCAAACTGCCGCAATCTCTGGATGACCTAATCACAGAAGGTTACATGCGTGAACTGCCCGTCGATCCCTTTACCGGACAGAAGGACTGGCAGGCAACGTTGGGAGAAGACCCAAACTCGAGTGAAGGCGAGCAGGGAGTTGTAGACGTTCACAGCGCGTCGACCGACACCTCAACCGAAGGAACACCGTATTCGGAATGGTGATCTTCTGTGTAGCTTTACTACTCGAAAATCAATGACTAATCCTCTTTCTAGGCTAATAGTACCATGGTACCCGGCGGCTGCCCTGGGGCTGGAACATGGGACTGCGACCATAGTGCAGCTTGAACGTGGACGAGATGACATTGCGAGAATTCGTCGCGCCGCTACACTCACGCTATCAGAGTCACTGGTTCGTCCTTCGTTCAACGAGCCAAATATTAGCGATCTTTCGGAACTCGCAACCGCATTGCGTGAGCTAGCCGCGAGCGCTGGCCTGTTGAAGCAAAGGCGGTGGTCGGTGAGCCTGCCAGAAGCTGCAGTGCGGACGCTGATAGTCACGTTAGAGACCTCCCCAAGCACCAAGGCGGAGCTCGAGGAGATTTTGAGTTGGAAGATCGAACGCGGATTTGGCGTCGGGCTTGACGAAATTACTACATCTCGGTGGCGGTTGAGCGCTGACGCTCAAGGCAAAGCTCGATATCTAATTGTCGCGGTTCATCGCAGTGTGCTGGCCGAGTATGAGAGTGTTTTTGCAGCTCTGGGATGGCGTGTCGGGCTGTTGTTGCCCCGGCACATGGGCGAGTCGCAGTGGCTGACAAAGAATGGTTTTCAAGGCGACGCCCTGTTGTTGAGTGCCTCCACTGATGGATTTACAGCCGTGGTGTACCGCGACAAGCAACCTCTTGTTTTCCGGGCAGTATCGTGCGAGCCGGAGGAATGCGAGGATGAGCTCTACCGGTTGCTAATGTTTTACAGGGATCGCCGCGGTGGCGATAACAACGCGACGCTCTCCCGTCTGCTGGTGCTGGGCTCGGCGTTCCCTAAAGCACGAGCAGTTGACATTGCAAACGAGACGCTTGGAACTTCCTTGCGTGCGTTGGCTGCGACAGATGTCGGACTCGAGCTCCCCGGGTCTGAACTGCCTTTTGACACCGTTGCCGCCCCAGCCGGTCTTGCCACTCTCTCATGGCAGTAAATTGCACTTCTGACTGAAACATTTAACGAGTCGCTCACGTAAGAAATTGACAGATGAGGATGACGGCAACGGCCACCAAACCCCTGCTCCTGGACAACATCAGCGCGGCCACAGACCGCGATCTGGTTGCCACTGCGGCCAGAGGAATTGAGGGTAGTTTTGAGGAGCTTGTGCGCCGGTACCAGCGACCGATTTCAGCCTATGTATATCGGATGGTCGGTGATTATGAGTCGGCGCTCGACCTAACCCAGGAGATTTTCATCAAGGTTTACGGTTCGCTTGCCCGCTACCGCCCAGAGTTCAAATTCTCTACCTGGATCTACAAAATCGCTCACAACTGCGCCGTTGACCACCTTCGTCGCAACGGTGGAAGAGAGCGCTCGATAATTGCTGGCGCTGAAGGTGAGCAATTCGAGATTCCAATCGAAAGTGGCAGCCCGACCCCGGAACAGGAGAGTGAGAGGGAAGAGCGGCGCCTGGAGATTGAGACAGTGGTTAAATCGCTACCAGCGACCTACCGGGAACTTATCATCCTGCGGCACTCTCAGGACCTGACCTACGAAGAGATTGTTGATGTGACCGGCCTGCCCCTCGGAACAGTTAAAAACCGACTCTTCCGAGCACGTGAATTGATGCGTCAACTTTTTATCGATCGGGGAATTCAGAGCGTCTAAACTAATGCCATGCTGGACAATGAGCATCATGAACGGGAACTGATCGTGCCCTATCTCGAGGGTGAGTTGGATGCGATTTCGGTGTCATTGTTGGAAGAGCATCTCAAAGAATGCTCCGAATGCCGAGGTGAAGTGCAGCTGCAGCGCTTATTGCTTTGTGAACTTGATGCAGCTTTTTCTGGGCCGCCCAAGTTGGAAGTTCCCGAGGATTTCGCACGCATCGTCGCTGCCCAAGCCGAGAGTGATATGAGTGGCGCCCGCACTGGCACGGAACGTAACAGAGCATTACAGTTCTCAGTACTTCTCGGCCTCTCCTCTTTCGCGCTGATTGGTATCACAGCGAGCAAATCATTGTTTGCTGCGGGGCAAATCTTCTCTGCCAAAGTGCTATTTGTCGCTGGCCTTTTGGGGAGAGCTTTATACGACGCCGGAGCTGGTCTAGCCGTGATCTTGAGAGTTGCCGGTGGTGTTTTGCTCCCCGACGCGTTTTCAGTGTTAGTGTTACTTCTGCTTTTACTGGCAGTTATGCTGCTGACAATCCTCATTTCAGCTTATCATCGATACCCTCGGCGAGGACTCTCCGAGTAGAAGGAAGCGAATGCGCCTAGCTGTCGCCACAACCACAAGCGCTGGTCCAGTTGCATTTCGCTACTGGGTTTTGCCCTTGTGCCTGTTCAGAGTTGCGGCAGTTGTGCTTCTGTTATTGCTGGTGGTGATGGGCATCAAGGGTCAGGATACGGGAGCATCCCGTGCCGATGAGCCCTATGTGCTTGATGGTGTCAGCGAGACCATGGCCTACAGCCTGGGGCGCTCACTGCGGATAAATGGCACCGCGAAAGACGGCGCTATAGCTTTGGGTGGTGACGTCATCGTACAGGGCACAGTGGAAGGAGATGTCGCCGCAATCGGAGGCTCAGTTATCCAATTGGAAGGTTCCTCAATCGGCGGCGACGTTTTTGTGCTTGGGGGCAGTTACCGTCATGCAGAAACGGCCAACCGGAATCCAACGAGTACCACAATCATGTACGCGGGGTACGAAGAAGAGCTCAGGGAGATGATGCGGGATCCCTCCGGCCTGCTGAAACCGAGCTGGTCAGCGCCGTACATTGGTGTTCGACTGCTCGCCATACTCTTCTGGTTTGTGGTTTCGCTAGCCTTAACGGCCGCAATGCCCGGGACCATTAGTCGCGGCGTGGCTCGCTTACAGCTGACGTCATTGCGCGTGGCAGTGATTGGGGTCTTGGGTGCGCTGGTGATGGCGTTCGGCGTCCCAGTCAGCCTACGATACCTTCCCACCCCGATCAGCGTGGCCGTCACTCTTTTGGCTCTGTTACTGATTCTGATCGCCTGGATCTTTGGCCGGGTCATGATTCACGCGGCCACTGGCAGGTGGTTACAACGACGAGTACTGCCTTTCGGACAGCGGTCCGAATCCGTGGCACTCCTGGTAGGTACCTCATTCTGGATCGCCCTCTCCTCGCTCCCCTATGTATGGCCCCTCGTAGTTGCTGTTTTGCTGGTGACCAGCCTTGGACTGGGGCTAACCGCGCGTTACCCAATGGTTTGGAAGCGTCGGCGAAACTCGAATTTCGAGCAGCGAAAAATCAACTTCGACAAAGCCGCATAGTCGCGCAGCAAAACTCGCTGAGAATTCTCGAATTTTGTGCCTTTTGTACAGTTTCTTACGCGGAGCCCGACTTCGCGCGCAATTTTGTGAAACTTTTGTTGGTTACCAGGCGAATCTTTTTGTAACGGGTGCCCACCCGGTGGTGTCTTCAAAACGGAGGAACTCTGAAGTGGTACAGCGGCTATCCAAATCTCTCTCTCTAGCTCTATTCCTACTTGCCGGCATTCTTATCCAACCGACTCCTGCCCAGACTCAGGATCCTAGCATCAATCAAAATGGTGTGATTGGAGAGATAAAGGCTTTCGACGCCGCTGCCAAACAGTTGGTAGTGAAGACCGACGGGGGCTCGCTTGTGGCGGTTACCCTGGCAGATAGCACTACTTATCTCCGTCTGGCTCCTGGAGAAACCAGCCTGACAAATGCCACCAAGATCACCATGACCGACTTGGGAGAAGGCGACCGCGTTTTTGCTCGTGGTGTCCCTTCAGAAGATCGGAAGTCCATTGCGCCGCGCATGGTCATTGTTATGACCAGGGCCGATATCGCTAAAAAGCAGGAGGCCGAACGTGCCGAGTGGAGGCGTCGCGGAATACTTGGCGTGGTCTCAGCGTTGAACCCTGCCACAAAAGAGATCACTATTTCTACTCGCACGATGGCTGGCCCACAGGAAGTCATAATCCCAGTTAGTGACACGGTCGAAATGCGGCGATACGCGCCGGACTCTATCAAGTTCAGCGATGCAAAGGTCAGTAGTTTCGGAGAGTTGCAGGTCGGTGATCAGTTGCGAGCATTAGGAAATCGTAGTCCCGACGGCCCGCGATTCACTGCGGAGAAGATCGTTACTGGTTCGTTTCGCACTGTTTCTGGAACAGTGAGCGCCATAAATGTGGGGTCCGGTGAGGTCTCGATCCAAGACTTGCAAACGAAGCAGCCACTTACGATCGTGATTAAACAGGATGCTGTACTTCGGCGGTTTCCACCAATGGCTGAATTGGGAACGATGTTCATGGGCGGCCGCGGTCCGGGGGGCGGAGGTGGTGGACCAGGTGGGCAACCTCCCCACGGTAACAGATCCCAGCAGCCCGGTGGTGGCGGTCCAGGACAGGAACCTGGGGGTGGTAGGCCAGGCGGTGGCTTCAACGTTCAAGAGATGCTTGAGCGTTTGCCTACAATCGCTCTGGCTGATCTGAAGGCTGGCGACACAATTGTAGTTTCCAGTACCAAGGGAGCAGACATAAATCGGTTAACCGCGATAACGTTAGTTACCGGCGCTGACACGCTATTGAACCTGATGGCGGCACGCCAGCCTCAAGGGGGGCGACAAATGCCCGATCCCGGGGCAGGACTGGGCTCTGGTGAATTTCAAATCGGTATCGGTCTTCCCTAACTCGGGGCCGACTCTTTTCGTAAAGGTCTCTTAATGAAAACACTGCGTACAACTATGCTAAAGGGTTTAGGACTGCTCCTGATGCTGTCTGTTTTTGCGGTTATTGTGACGGCTCAACAAACCCGAGGGTCTTTAAGAGGTCTCGTAAAGGACGAACTCGGCGCTGCCATTGTGGGTGCAAGTGTTGTCTTGAATGACTCAAACGGTGTTCAGAAAGCCGCTACCACAACTAACGACGAAGGTATTTATACCTTCACCGGAGTTCAGCCAGGCAAATACTCTCTAATCGCATCTGCCCCAGGCTTTGGTGGTTCCGACCCGGCGGAAATGGAGTTAACTGGCAGTCAAAGACAGGTGCTGGACTTGACTCTCCGAGTGACAATTGAAGAGAGAGTCACGGTGGATGCCGAAACGCCGATTAGTACGGAAGCTACAAACAATGCGAATCAGACGGTAATTACGGGCAAAGATCTGGACGCCCTTCCGGACGATCCAGACGAGCTTGCGGCCGCGCTTCAGGCCCTTGCCGGTCCGTCAGTCGGTCCCAACGGTGGTCAAATCTTCATTGACGGGTTCTCTGGAGGGCGTTTACCTCCCAAGGAGTCCATTCGCGAAATCCGCATAAATCAAAATCCGTTCGCCGCCGAGAACGATCAGCCTCACGGTCGCGTCGACATTTTGACTCGGCCGGGCACGGATAAGCTTCGAGTTAATTCGTTCTTCAACTTTGAAGACGAGAGCTTGAACTCCCGCAACCCATTCTCGAGCAGTCGTACGCCCTATCAGGTTCGCAGTTTCGGCGGAAACATCGGGGGGCCATTGATCAAGCAAAAGGCGTCATTCTTTGTCGACATCGACCGCCGAGAAACTGACGATAACGAACTGGTCAGGGCGACGGTGCTGGACAATGATCTAAACCCAGTTGATGTGGGTTTTGGTGTAGTCACGCCCCGCCGTAACTTCAGCTTTAGTCCCCGCGTGGACTTTCAATTGAACCCTAACAACACCTTGATCGCTCGGTACTCTTATAGTCGCAGTCAGCGGTCAAACAGCGGTGTGGGAGGGTTTTCGCTACCCGAACGGGCCTACGACGGTTTTTCTCGACAGCACACGTTCCAGATTACTGAAACCGCAGTCTTGAACGCTTCGATGATCAACGAGACGCGCTTTCAATACTCCCGGAATCGCAACGAGAACCTTGGTGACAACACAATTCCAACTCTTAATGTAAGTGGTGCTTTCATAAGTGGGGGTTCTCAGGTAGGGCAGACGAGCAACACGGACCAGCAGTGGGAGCTTCACAATTTCTTACAGTGGCAGAAGAATAATCACACAATGAAGTTTGGTGGTCGACTGCGTCAAGTGAGGATCACCGACATCAACCCAAACAACTACGGTGGTACTTACACGTTCACCGGGGGCTTTGTGCCGACGCTCGATGCCAACAACCAGCCGATCTTTACGCAGCCGGTCTTTGTTAGCAGCCTTGAGCGTTACCGCCGCACACTATTGGGCGAACAGCTCGGCATGACACCCGCAGAAATTCGTGCTTTCGGGGGCGGGGCCTCGCAATTCAGCATCTCAAGCGGAAGCCCCGAAGCATCGGTCAGCCAGTTTGACGTTGGGTTCTACGCGCAGGATGACTGGCGCATTCGTCCTAACCTGACCCTGAGCTTCGGACTCCGATATGAGAATCAGTCGAACATTAATAGCCCATTGAACTTTGCACCACGTGTAGCGTTTGCCTGGTCCCCTGGCGCAGCCAACTCTACGCGTCCGCCCAGCATGGTAATTCGAGCTGGTGGAGGAGTCTTCTACAATCGGTTTAGTGAAAGTCAGACACTTCAGGCCCGTCGGTTCAACGGTTTGAACCAGCAGCAGTTTTCCGTCTCCGAGCGCCCGCTCTATGAATCCATTAACGGCGTGCTCGTATTTGTGCCTCCAGCACCGACTTCCCTGGATCTGTTTCCTAACCTCCCACCCACCGTGTCATTGACGCCGGCTCGTCAGATTCAATGGAGAGTTGCTGAAGACCTGCAGTCTCCGACGGTTTACCTTGGGGGCGTTCAGGTCGAGAGACAGCTTCCTTATCGATTTACGGCGACAGTGGGTTTTTACACGGTCCATATTCAGCACGTGATTCGTGCCCGCGACATCAATGCACCATTGCCTGGATCGATTACACCGCTCAACCCGCAGGGAGTCCGACCCTTCGGCAACATAGGCGACATCTACCAGTATGAGTCCAGCGGCAGTTTCGATCAGAATCAGTTATTTGTGAGCGTGAACAATCGATTTAGCCGTAGACTTACCTTCTTTGCCAATTACTCGTTGAGCAAGTCCAACAACGATACTGATGGTGCCGCCTCTTTCCCGGCGAACGCATATGACCTCACTGGTGAGTACGGTCGCGCGTCCTTCGACGTGCGTCACCGGTTTACATTTGCTGGAACGCTGAGTCTTCCCTGGCAGGTGAATCTCAATCCGTTTGTGATGGCGACTTCTGGCAGGCCGTTCAACATCACGACTGGTCAGGACACCAGTCTGGACCGCTTGTTCACTGAACGTCCATCATTTGCACCCGCAGGAATCGACTGCAACAACTTGCCTGCACGGGTCGTCTGTACGCCTTTTGGCAATTTCAATTTGAATCCCGCTCCGGGTGAAGCATTGATCCCGCGCAACTATGGCGAGGGTCCCGGCTACCTTTCCGTGAACCTTCGGATAACCAAGACCTGGAGCTTCGGTAGTCTTCCCAACAGCAATGGTCAGCAACAGAGCACGCAGGGCGGTGCTGAAGGAGGACGTGGCCGCGGACCTGGCGCTGGTGTTCCACGGCTCCCGGGCGGTGGTGGTCCTGGTGGTGGCCCTCGGGGCGGTGGTCGAGGTGGCTTCCCAGGAATGGGAGGGTTCGGCGGTGGTTCAGAAGCAAAGCGCTACACGATGCAGTTTTCAATCAACTTCAGTAACCTGTTGAATAATGTGAATCTGGGTTCACCAGTTGGCAATCTTTCGTCCCCTTCGTTTGGTCAGAGTCTGTCGTTGGGGGGCATGTTTGGCGGTTTTGGAGGAGGCGGCGGGTTCGGCGGAGGTGGTGCGGCAGGCAACCGTCGCGTTTCAGCCCAAGTGCGCTTCAGCTTCTAAATGGACTTACAAAAGCCAGAGCTGTGATCGTTCCGTCGAACTTCACGCAGCGCTTGGAGACTCCGCAAGGCGCATTCTTCGCTGAGTTTTCCGCCAAGGATATTCAGCTGAATCAGGAGTTTGGGGACGATGTATTCGCGATTCCAAACTGAAGACAATCCACGAAAACTCACGAATCAACACGAAAAGTTTAGTGTGGTTTAGTGTGCCTTAGCTTAGAAGATCGCTTTTTAGAGCCGTTGTGGGACAAGCCTGTAAGTAGACCGATCAAACGTGCATGATCTCCTGCTCTTTACCCTTGCTGAGTTCGTCGATCTTACTGATGTAGGTATTCGTTAGCTCCTGAATTTCATCCAAGCCATCTCGTTCGGCATCCTCCGAGATCTGCTTTTCTTTCAGCATCTTCTTCATCCGCTCGTTTGCGTCGCGACGTATGTTGCGTACAGCCGTGCGATGGTCCTCTGCAATTTCGTGGACTTGCTTTGCCAACTGCTTTCTTCGCTCTTCAGTCAACGGCGGAATCGGAATGCGCACCAATTTGCCATCGTTCGACGGGTTGAGGCCGAGATCAGCACCTCGGATGGCTTTCTCAACCGCAACAAGCTGGGTCTGATCCCACGGCTGAACGGTTAGCATTTGTGGTTCCGGCGCATGTACCGAAGCCATCTGATTCAAGGGCGTCATCGTGCCATAGTAGTCAACCATCACTGTATCCAACAGGCTTACCGCCGCACGTCCCGTACGGACGCTGGCCAGTTTTCGTCGGAAGTCCTCGATTACAGTATCCATGCGAGGCTTTGTTTCTTTAACAACGTCCTTCTCAGTCATGATCAACTCCGGAACAGTTTTAGAGATTCGTCTGTCCTTAGCCCGGCCTCGCCTTTTTCATCTGCGAATCATTGAGGCACGGAACCGGTTACTATCGACCCAGCCACACTCGCGTTCCGACTGCCGGCTCACCGCGAACGACCCGGGTGATGTTGCCGCGTTTTCGCATATTGAAGACCTTGATGGGTAAATTGTTATCCATGCAAAGCGAAATAGCTGACGCGTCCATTACCTTCAGTTGCTTCTCAAGTACTTCCTGATACGTGATGGACTCGTACCGAACTGCCGTTTCGTCCTTCATCGGATCGGCCGTATACACCCCGTCGACTTTTGTCGCTTTTAAGATAATGTCAGCCTTGATTTCAAGTGCCCGGAGCGCTGCCGCAGAATCGGTCGTAAAGTATGGATTGCCGGTACCTGCCGCAAAGATTACGACGCGACCCTTCTCGAGGTGTCTGACAGCGCGACGCCTGATGAATGGTTCGGCCAGTTGTGGGATATCAATGGCAGACATGACTCGCGTTTGGACATCGAGCTTTTCTAATCCATCCTGCAGTACCACCGCATTCATCACAGTGGCCAACATACCAATGTAGTCCGCGGATGAGCGATCCATGTTGCCGGCGCTTTTGGACACACCCCGAAAAATGTTCCCGCCACCCACGACGATGGCTATCTGAACTCCGAGCTCATGTGCATCCTTCAACTCATCAGCCACGGTCCGGGCTACATCCACATCAATTCCAGACGTCTGTTCGCCCATCAGGGCTTCGCCTGAAATTTTCAGCAGAACGCGACGGTAGACCAGTTGCCCGTTGGTGCTCGATTCAGAAGTCATCGCTTAACCTGCAAGTGAAGCCACCTCACTACTGAAGTCCTCTTCCCGTTTTTCCAGGCCTTCCCCCATTTTGTAGCGTGTGAATCGTCGAATTGTGATCTTTTCACCGGTCTTAGCCACTTTTTCTGTGACTAGTTCGCTGATGGTCTTGGCAGGGTCTTTTACGAATGGCTGGTCCATGAGAACCGTTTCTTCGTAAAACTTGTTCAGTCGTCCTTCCACTATCTTGTCAACAACTTGATCTGGTTTATTCGCATTTTTCGGATCATTCTTTGCTTGTGCGCGAGCAATCTCACGTTCTTTGCCGAGCGCGTCAGCCGGAACCTCTTCGCGTGTGACATATCGTGGTTCTGCTGCCGCGATATGCATGGCGATGTCTTTGACCAACTGTTGAAACTCCTCGCCGCGAGCCACGAAGTCCGTTTCGCAATTTATTTCCACCAGCACGCCGACCTTACCGCCCATGTGAATATACGAACCGACAATACCCTCAGCGGCGATTCGTCCCTCGCGCTTTTTTGCGGAAGCCAAGCCACGCTTCCGGAGGATTTCAATCGCCAGTTCTTCGCTGCCCTGTGCCTCGACCAGGGCATTCTTGCACTCCATCATTCCGGCGCCAGTTTTCTCACGCAATTGTTTGACTGCCGCTGCTGTAATATCTGCCATAACTAAAAACACTCTCCCGATTCTGTGTAGATGATTGACCGCGCCTGTTCATCGAGCGCTCTAGTGAAATGCCGTCCCAACGAAAAGCGCAGCCGGCGGGGGTCCCGCTAAAGGCTGCGCTCGCCGATTAAAAATAGAAGTAGTTGAATTCTATATTAGCTCGCCGCAACCACAGACTCAGCGCTTTCGTCGGGCGAAGGTTCCCCGTTCATCGCTTCGTTGACTGGCGCAGATTCAGAAGGCGCTTCGCCGGGGCTCGCTTCTGTCGAACTGGCATCGGCTTCGCCTGGCGTGGCGGCTTCATTTGTACCTTCTCCTTCCGTCACGACTACGCCGCCCTCTGTGGCAATCTGTTGCCCTTCGAGAATCGCATCCGCTATGCGTGATGCGAAAAGGCGGACGGCGCGGAGCGCGTCATCGTTGCCCGGGATGACGTAATCGATTCTTTCGGGTGAACAGTTTGTATCGACTACGGCCACGATTGGAATGCCCAATCGGTTCGCTTCGGCGACGGCAATCTCTTCCTTTCGGACATCAATGATGAAGACTGCGTCTGGCAACCGCGACATGGCTTTGATGCCCGAGAGGTTTTTATTCAAACTCTCGCGCTCGCGGTCGAGCTTGATGCGCTCTTTTTTGGTGAGCTTTTCGTAGCGTCCGTCGGTCTGCATCGCCTCGAGATCCTTTAGACGCTTGATTGATTTCTGGACAGTTTGAAAATTGGTAAGCAGACCACCCAACCAACGCTGGTTCACATAATACTGGCCGCATCGTTCGGACTCTTCGCGAATGGCCTCCTGGGCCTGGCGTTTAGTGCCGACGAACAGAATTGTTTTGCCGCGATCTTCTGCGATGAGGTTTGTAACAAAGCCAATCGCATCGCGGAACATCCGCTGAGTTTTTTGAAGATCGATGATGTAGATGCCGTTGCGCTCACCGAAAATGTATTCCTTCATCTTCGGGTTCCAGCGCCGGACCTGATGGCCAAAGTGAACACCGGCCTCCAGGAGTTCTTTCATTGTAACCGAAACCAAACTGCTGTCTCCTTCGTGTGAATTGGTTTATGTATTCGCCGCCGCTTCTTACGCTCTCGGTAGAGCAACCAACCCAAGCCGCGACAATGGAATTATCAACTAACTCGACAACCTGAAACTCCGGAGGCCGAGCATCTTGCTTAACGTTTTGAAAACTGGAACCGCTTGCGTGCGCCCTTTTGTCCGTATTTCTTCCGCTCTTTAATTCTTGGGTCGCGCGTAATAAGACCGGCCTGCTTCAGCGTGGTACGTAGGTCTCCATTGAAATCCAACAAGGCGCGCGTTATGCCATGGCGAATAGCGCCGGCCTGACCCGAGGGTCCCCCGCCACTAACATTTATTAAAACGTCGAACTTGGTGGCGGTTTCCGTAAGCTGCAGTGGTTGCCGGATAATCATCCGCAAAGTCTCGTTCGGAAAATATGTGTCGAATGGCTTTTTGTTCACCAACACATCGCCCGCGCCTGGCCTTAGATAAACTCGCGCCGTCGATGTCTTTCGTCTGCCAGTTCCATAATATTGAATTTCAGCCACAGTTATATTGTCCTCTTAATAACGGCCTTTGCTATTCTTGATTTTTCCTGGAAGTCAGTGTGTGGAGTCGTGGGCGTTGAGCGGTGTGTGGGTGGTCGGCATCGGCGTAAACCTTGAGTTTCTTTGCCATCGCCCGCCCCAGCTTGTTTTTGGGAAGCATTCCCTTAACGGCCAGGGCTATGATCTGCTCCGGCTTTTTCGCGAACATCTCTTTCGCTGAGACCTCGCGTAAGCCACCAGGATACAGCGTGTGATGGCGATAGACTTTCTGTTCAGCCTTTGATCCCTTCAGCACAGCCTTTCGTGCGTTAATTACGATCACATGATCGCCCATATCCAGAAAAGGCGTCCACTGAGGGTTGCGTTTTCCAGTGAGAATGGAAGCCACCTCTGACGCGAGATGTCCCACGGTCTGCCCGTCGGCATCCACGACATACCATTTTCGATTTCCAGCGAGGTCCTTACCGCTGGGGAAGTGTGTTGACATAGTTAATTGTCTCGATTTTAGGCGGCTAAAATGCGAACGGGTAGAATACAGAAGCGCTCGGAAAATTGTCAAGCGAGTGACTTTTCAGAAAAAAGCTTCCCGACACCTATGTGCCGGGAAGCTTGAGGGTTCTGGACTTCCGACCCACCGTTATGGCTGCGGTGGCGGCGGAATGCTGTCATTCCGCTTCAGCTTCGGCGGTTCCGATCTGTCGGCCGGCTTTTGATCGCCGTCCGGAGTGGTGGTTGGACTGTCGTCAGGTGTCGGCTGTCTTCGTTTCAATGTCGGTCGACTTGGCGCACCATCGTCTCCGCTGGGAAGTGCTCCTGCCGTTGACGCCCTCGCATTGGAGAGTCTCAGAAGCCGTGATTTGACCCTCTGAAACTCGGACGTGCTGATGATGTACTCTTCGTGTTCCGGAAACCTCGCTGCGAGAGCCAGGGAAGTAGCTCGCCTGTCTGGTGGCGCCGGATGACTTGCGAAAGCGCGAGCGATGAACCCAGGCTTCTTTTTGTTTTTGGCCTCGAGTTTCTCGAACATCGTCGCCATCGCTGTCGGGTCATAGCCGGCAGCATACATATACTGAACGCCAAGCTTGTCGGCCTCTTCCTCCGCACTCCGGCTGAACTTCATAAACATTCCCAGAAGTCCCAGGCCAGCCGTGTTTTGGTAGATCAGGCCCGGAATTCCGCCGAGGAAGATTGAACCTCCCAGCGCGAGATATTCAAAGAACGTACCCTTGGCTTGATTCTCAACCGCGTGACGGGCGGCGACGTGGGCAATCTCATGTGCCATCACGCCGGCCAGTTCGGCTTCGTTATCGGCCGCTAATAACAGACCCTTATTCACGTAGAAGAAACCACCCGGCAGCGCAAAGGCATTTATCTCATCCGAGTCGATTACTTTGATCGTGAACGGAATCTTTGCATCGGAGTGCAGTACGATGTTCTGTCCAACGCGATTGACGTATTCTGTGATAAGGGGATCCTCAATGAACTTGGCTTGACGATCAACTTCGGCAGCTAATTGACGCCCGAGCCGAACCTCTTTTTCGGTCGAACCGCTCATCTTGGCAAAAATGCCCTTGTTGATATTCCGCTTCCCGATCATGGAGGGATCGTCGTTGGTCGAGAGCGGCTTTTCGGATCCCTTCGGCTTCGTTGGAGCTTCTTTAGTCGTCTCGTTCTTTGCCTGAGCTTGATCCTGTTGTTTGTTGTCGGTCTGGCTGTTCGTCTGGGCTAGAGCTGCCACAGAACCGGAAAGCAGCGAGGTTGCCAACAGCAAGGCCGTAACAACTCGGGAGAAGCTATTCATCTCGAAAACCTCCAAGTACCTGGAACACTTAGCATTGGGGGAAACCCTTGAGTGAGTCCATACTCCCAGCATGAACCCGGCATTCTCGTCTCGAACGTTCAAAAACCGGAAACGTTAGGCAAGCCTATGATGCTCCGGTTTGTTGCCAAGGTTGTGCGAGTCTCAGTTAGCGAAGCGGGAATTTCGCTCAAATTGGAACTCTGGCTACCTTCTGTGACTTGATGCCTGCGGGAGAGCCGTCATTATAATGCAGTCCCAGCGTAATACCTAAGAGTTTCCGGTCCCGCAAACTGCCGGGCCGCGCTACATAAAACACATGTCCAAGCACGAATCCAGACGTGAACTTAGGTTTTCCATCATCGGCGCAGGGAGACTAGGAACCGCGCTCGCCCTCGCTCTTCAGAGCAATGGACATCAAATAGCGTCAGTCGTGAACCGTACCCGGAAAGGGGCAGCCAGAGCCATTCGAGTCCTTGGCAGCGCTGTTTTGCCACTAACCGCGGAATCGTTGTCAGATCTGCCGCCGGCCGATGTCGTCTTAATCACAACGCCGGATGATGAGATTCGCGGTGCCGCCCAAGCCTTGTCGCGTTTAAGTCTGGAGCGCAGGCGCACCGTGTTGCATTCCAGTGGCGCGTTGTCCTCTGAAATCCTTCTGCCCTTAGGTAAGAGCGGAAGCCACATCGGGTCGTTGCACCCTTTGGTTTCGATCAGCGAACCACGAGCGGGTGCTATCGCACTGAAAGGGTGTTTCTATTGCATTGAGGGCGACCGTCCCGCAACAGCCATTGCCCGACGAATAGTCAGGGAGCTCGGGGGGCGGCACTTCTCGGTTAAGACTGACAAGAAGGCCCTGTATCACGCTGCTGCAGTGATGTCCTCAGGACATGTGGTGGCCTTACTGGATCTCGCGATGGAGATGCTTGTTCGGTGCGGATTGACCAAGGCGGAAGCCCGGAAGGTGCTCGTTCCCCTGGTCCAGAGCACTCTAAACAATTTGCTGGCGACGGACTCCGAGCGATCGTTGACGGGAACCTTCTCGCGTGGCGATCGATCCACGGTTAAGGAACACTTAAAAGCTCTCGGTAGCGCAAGATCAGAAGTTGCCCTGGCCGCGTATCGCGTTCTTGGCCGGCACTCATTGACGCTGGCAAAGCGAAGGAGAAAGGGAACAGAGCGAGGTTATCTTGAGGAGCTGTTACGTAAGTCCTGACTTATCAGCGGCACGATTCGTCGGGGCACTGCAATCGCCTCCTTAATGTGCCGCGCGTGGGTGAAATGACCCGCGACATATATTCCACGCACATTCGTCTCAAAGGTTTCGGGATTATAAACCGGTACTTCCGTTAACTTGCCAGGTTCCGTCTTCACCCCAAGCTTCTTCAATAGCGTCAGATCAGCGTCGCTCCCGATCAGGATGAAGACCACGTCGTTGGGTAGTTCAATTGTTTCACCTTCGTCCGTTCTGAGGGTGACGTCCGGTTCCCTGACCTCGAGCACTTGCTGATAGAAGATCACCCGTAATCGCCCCTCTGAGACCTCCTTCTCCAGGGGCGTGCGGACCCAATGCTTCATTGCGCCTTGCTTGGGATCGCGGTTCTCCCAATCCTGACGCCAGATCGCAAGGGTCGTGTACGAACCCTCTTCCGAGAGAAACAGTGCGGCCTCGGCGGCGCTATTTCCGCCGCCCACTACCAGCGAGTGTTTGCGGACATAGGCATATGGTTCAACAAAGAGATGGTGAACTTTGGAAAGATTCTCTCCCGGAACGTTCAGACGGCGGGGATGCTCCATGGCTCCTATGGCGAAGAGAATTCGTGCTGCGTCGTATTCAGCGCGATCGGTGCGAACGTGAAATCGGTTAGCGTTCGGCTCGACGTCGATTACCTTCTCACCAGTGTTGACCTTCAGATCTCGAGCAAGGACGAAATGGATATAATGCGAAAGAAGTTCCTCGCGGGTGGGTTTTTCGCGAATCGGTTTAAGCGAACCTTCTCTCATCTCGAGCTCATTCGGGGTTGAGAACAGGGTTCGGCCGATGGGGTATTTGCGAATGGTGTCAGCGATGGTCCCTTTCTCGATCACAAGGTAGTTCAGTCCCTGGCTCTCCGCCGCGTCTGCTGCTGAGAGTCCAGCCGGTCCAGCACCTATAATCAATAAGTCGAGTTTCATGTCATTAGAGTAAAAGCTCCCCTCGCATTACCACCACTGATGGTCCACCGACCTTTACCTCTTGAACGTTACCAATGGTGCCCCGAACCTCCAGATTGATTCGGCTGGGCCTGTTGATAAAATCACCCTGCTCAATTACAAAGTGTGAAACATCCTCAACAGGCTCAACGGTGATTGCATGGTGGTGAATCAAGTATCCACCCAGCGCCCCACAGGCGCTACCTGTGGCCGGATCCTCGGGAATGTTGTCGTCGGGCGCAAACATGCGAGCGTGTGCTCGCGCCGCGCCTATTTCAATGGTCTCTCGGGTGAACACCAAACATCCGGTCGAACCGAGACGTCTGTAGAACTCACTAAGCGCGTGGCCGTTAATCCGGCAAGTGCGAAGGTCGGCGATTGAGCGCAGCGGTACCGCAAGGAAGGGCAGACCGGTTGAGATGATCTGGATCGGCAGATTCTCGTCAAGCGCGTCAACGTCATGTCCGATCAAGCGTGCAAGCTCAGCCTGGTCGTGTCGATCGTCAATTTCGTCCTGAATTTCAAACGAGCCCTGCGTCATTACAACCTGCACAATCTCTCCATCCTTGAATTCCAGATCAACTGGTAGAACACCAATACCAATTTCGTGAAAGATCCGCGTCCAGCCTGTGCCACCTTCCGGGAGCGTGACAACACCCAGGCGCGCCAGCGCGTTCCAAGTGCCCACGACGGGGTGTCCTGCAAAGGGAATCTCGCGGGTTGGTGTATAGATGCGCAGGCGGCGCAAAGTCTTTTCATCGCGTGGTGGTAAGACGAAGACCGTTTCCGAGAGATTCATTTCCCGTGCGATCTTGAGCATCTCTTCGTCGCTCAGCCCTTCGCATTCAGGAAAAACGGCCAGGGGATTGCCAGCCAGTGCGCGATCTGTGAAGACGTCGAGTTGGACCAGGGGGTAACTCCGCATTTTGAGAACTCCTTATTGTTCGGTGTGCTTCATGATCGTGCTCGCCCGAGGATTAGGTCAAGTCAAGTTGATGAACTTAATAAAACATTGGTCATTTACGGATTTCAAGCGAGTAACATCGTATCTGCAGGTGGGAAGGGGGCATGAAGAAGAAAGAAAACTAATGAAGGCGAGCAGTGACCCATAAGGCAGTAGAGTGGTCATTGCGCGTCCAAAGGTATGTGTTACCTGATCTCCGGCACGCGACACCAGACTCCTGACAATCCACCCTTCCTGTACAGATGAAGACATTGAGCGACTGTGAGGCCCGGAAGTTGTACGTGGGGCTTGTCGATGAACTTCTTCCAACTACCTCCCCATTCTAGCCCCAGCTTTGTTGCTTCCACTCCGATTCGGATAAATCCCTCGTTGTGTTTCCATTGAGGCCTTCCATTGAGAAACGGACAGAGGTCCACTGCCAGACCATAGTTGTGGTTCGACAGACCACCCCTCGCGTTCGTTACGATCTGACCCGGTTTTGTTCGCCCTAGCGCGAACAATGCGTCCTGCTCCGCGAATGTGCGTAGTCCCTGCACGACTTCCACTACCATTCCTTCGCGAGCCAGCGTTTCTATGAGGAGAGTTACGCGTGTTGCGAGCTCTGGATGCACCTTTGCCAGTCGTTGTTGAGAAGCTTTGTTCATTATTATCTTTCCGTTCTGCGATGGGATGAAGCGGATGCGCAGTGAGTCATTACCATCATGCGAAAGAGACTGACTTCGTGAGAACGCGTGCCTTATACGCGCCTGCAAGATCTCTGTCAATGCTTATTTGGACCATGCTTATTTGAACCAGGGTTAAGTCAATCAAGTAGTCTGACAAAGTGTTGAGATCGGACCGCGCGAAATGAGAAATGGAACACGCCTATTTGCGGTCTGGTGTCGCGTTGACTTGGAAAAAGAGAGGATCTGGCCGCGGATTGACGCGGATGAAAGGATCTGAAAAGGAAAGAGCAAGTTATGGACTTTCTGCCTTCCTGACTGCAACCGTCGAAGAACGGCGAAATGAGAAATGGAAAATGGAAAATGACAAATGGAAAATGCTTTCCCCCCTCTCCCTGTCTCCGTAGTTTTCCGCTTGCTTCCTTGTCCTGATTTCTCAAAGTTTCTTCCCGTATCGTAGAATGCTGCCACTTTGGAGCAGCAATTCCAGCAGCAAGGGCACTCACAATTGCATTTGAACGGAATGCTCCTACCGTTCACCACCCCATTCACTGAAAATGAAGAGATCGACACCGCCGCACTACGAGCTAACCTGAAGAAATGGAACAATACCGGCATTTCAGGCTACGTCGCGCTGGGCTCCACCGGTGAGCGCGTCAACCTGAACGAAAGCGAATATCAGATGGTTGTTGAGGCATCGCGCCAAGAGGTGCCAAGCGACCTGACTTTCATAGTTGGCGTGGGTCAGCAGAGCACGCGCCAGACAATCGAAGAGGTTAAACGAGTCGCAAGCATGGGTGCGGATGCTGTTCTCGCCATAACACCGTCGTTCTACCGCCCCGCAATCACTCAGGCGAGCCTGCTTTCCCACTACCAAGCGATCGCCGACACTGCAACCGTTCCAGTTATTCTTTACAGCATGCCGGATCTTACGGGAGTAGTAATCGAGCCGGACACTGTCGCGAAATTGAGTGCCCATCCGAACATTGTCGGGATTAAAGACAGTTCGTCAGATATTGCACGGTTCAGAAGAACGCGCCAATTGACGCATAAAGAATTCGAGGTGATAACCGGAAACGGCACCGTACTGCTGGACGCGCTTCAAGCCGGGGCGCGCGCAGCAATTCTGGCCGTCGGCTGCGTAGTTCCTCAACAGTGTCTGGAGATTTATCACCTAGTCACGTCAGGTCAAATGGAGTCTGCGGGATCGCTCCAGGCGCGGCTTACGCCGCTTGCTTTGGCCGTTACTAAGCGGTACGGTATCGGCGGTCTGAAAGCGGCAATGGATCTTGTTGAATATAAAGGTGGTCCAGTCCGGGCTCCCTTGCGTTCGCCGTCGGCTGAGGAGCAACGAGAGATCCGGGATCTGCTAAACGCAGTAATTGGAAACAACGTGGGCAGGCAGGAGTGGAGCGAACCCCACACAGCCTAGGAGCTACCAACATCGTGAGCGCCACCGAATCTGCTTGTTACAGCACGCCAGAAGAAGCAGGTCTACGTGTTGAGACGCTCTCGTTCGATCGCATCCCACATCAGAGCCGCCTGTTTCTCGATTATCTACGCGACCCGTTGAGTCTGAGAACCTTCTATCCCTCAGCAGTTCGCTTTCATCACGAATTGCCGGAACGGGTTCCAGCAGTTCTCGCCTCGCACCAATCAGACCGCAGCGCGCTTTGCGACGCTCTCTACGAACTCAATAAGAGTTGGGGCGCCGGCAAAGAAACACTAGGCAACATTGAGTTATTACGAGATACCGATTGCGTTGCCGTCGTGTCTGGCCAGCAAGCAGGGCTTTTTACAGGTCCGCTGTATACGATCTACAAAGCCATCTCGGCGGTGAAACTGGCTGGCTGCCTGACGCAACGAAACACCAAAGCTGTACCGGTGTTTTGGATTGCCACCGAGGATCACGATTTTCCGGAAGTAGCGACCGCAGAATTTATCGGGCGAGACTGCAAACTGGGAATGGTTCAGAGCTCAGGTGCAATTCATCGCGAAGGAATGCCGGTTGGTAGTGTTCGGTTGGACAATTCCATGGTCACGTTGCTTGACGAGCTTCTCTCTTTGCTCCCGACTTCCGAGTTTACCAGGGATCTTGAGGATATTCTGCGCGACAGTTGGCAACCCGGAATTGGATATGGCGACGCCTTCGCGCGAATGATGATTTCATTGGTCGGCTGTTACGGTTTGGTTTTGCTCGATCCTCTCGATAGCAGATTGAAGCGGTTAGCCGCACCCCTCTACGAACAGGTAGCGTTGAAAGCTCAGGAGATTGCGACATCATTGGATGAGCGCAGCCGAGAACTCGAAGCGAACGGCTACCACGCACAGGTGCTGACATCCGAAAGCTCTTTCCCGCTCTTTCTTCACGACGAAACAGGGGCTAGACATGCAATCACGCGAACTGAGGACGGGAGGTATCGCGCCAAGGACTCAGAGATTTCATATGGAGTCGATGAACTCGCCAATCTAGCCAGAGAGTATCCAGAGCGGTTTAGTCCAAATGTCACTTTGCGGGCGGTGGTCCAGGATTATCTGCTACCTACTGTCGCCTACTACGGTGGTGCTGCCGAGGTCGCCTACTTTGCGCAAACTGCCGAGGTATATAGGTGTCTGGAAAGACCTGTAACGCCGATCCTGCCGCGTTCGAGTCTGACTATGATTGAGCGACATACCAGCCGGACCTTGGAGAGATACGGCCTCACGTTGGAATCGCTGTTTGCAGGACAAGAAGTCGTACTGGCCCGTGTAGTCGAGGAGCATCTCGGTACGGATACCGCTCGACAGTTCGAAAAGGCTGAACAGGCGGTCTCGCGTGAACTGGATGAGTTGAGAGAGAAGTTGAACTCGGTGGATCCCACATTGGCCGCTGCGTTGGAGACGGGGCGTCGCAAGATTACGTACCAGGTTGAAGGACTGCGAACGCGTTTTCATCGGGCCCAGCTTGCACGTGACGAAGCGGCACAGAGACAACTGGAGCGGGCTTTTGATCAGCTCTGTCCTCACAAGGAGCTACAAGAACGCCACATCAACATCACGTCTTTATTGGCGCGACATGGCCGCTACGTAGTGGATTGGATCTACAGCGCGGTGAACCTCGGTTCCGACGAGCACCAGATCGTGTATTTGTGAGTTCGGAACGCGGGCGTCCCCGCCCGCATTTCATAATCGAGCACTTTTCACGCTGCGGGCGGGGACGCCCGCGCTCCGAAGGTGTCATGTCTAAGATCCGACTCCTCCCAGACCACGTTGCCAATCAAATCGCCGCGGGTGAAGTCGTGGAACGCCCGGCTTCAGTCGCCAAGGAGTTGATCGAAAACTCCATCGACGCCGGCGCACGCCGGATTGTCGTCGAGATCGAAGGCGGTGGGCGTCGTTTGCTCAAAGTTATCGATGATGGCGAAGGAATGCTGCGCGATGATGCCGTCCTCGCATTCGAGCGACATGCCACCTCAAAGATCCGACGCAGTGAAGATCTCGCAGCGATCGCCACACTCGGATTTCGGGGTGAAGCACTTGCCTCAATCGCTTCAGTCGCTCGAGTGTCCTTGACAACAAACCACCGGGACTCGGCCGCCGGAACACGAGTTGTGATAGAGGGTGGAAAGATGCGCGATGTGAAGGACGCTGCGCACCCTGTAGGAACAACCGTCTCCGTTCGGGATCTCTTCTTTAATGTTCCCGCACGTCGGAAGTTCCTGCGCTCAGAAGCAACTGAGGTCTTTCACCTCACCAATCTCGTCACACATTACGCGCTGGCCCATCCGGAAATCTCTTTTACATTGACAACCAACGGCCGCGAGACGATTCGTGCGGCACCAGCAAAAGACCTGCGGGAGCGCGCCTACCAAATTTTTGGCGAGGAGTTTTTGGAGAACCTGTTAGAAGTTCGCGGTGGGCTGGAACCAGTAGCGCGTGTGAGTGGATTCGTTTCAGCGCCAAAAGACCGCCGCACATCTCGGGACGCGCAATTCCTCTTTGTGAATGGCCGGTTCGTGCGGGATCGTCTTTTGGGACGGGCGCTCTCCGAAGGGTATCGATCGATCCTGCCGCACGGCGTGTATCCAGCGGCGTTGCTCTTTCTGGAAACTCCGCTGGAAGAGGTGGATGTCAATGTGCATCCAGCCAAGACCGAAGTAAGATTTCGTCGGGCTGCGGCGGTTGCTGACGCTGTGCGCGAGGCTATCAGGACCGCGCTCGCCAGTGCTGGTTACGTACGCCCGGAACCTGTGCAGGTTACTGAGCACGCAACGCACGCGTTCGGTGCGAGTGCTGCTGCCGTGACCGAAACGGTGCCGGGGCCCCAACTGGCTGAAGAACCTGAGAGAATGGAAATCCACACCGTTGGCGCGGGAGAAAAAGAGGTATCACAAACGATCGCCGCGCAGGCTGCAATGCCTCACGAGCCAATCAGCATCTATCAAGCAACGATTGCCAGCTATCAGTCACAGCAACCGCGAATAGCCTTTCCGGCACCATCGTTTCCCGACGAATTTCCCACATTGGACACACGGCTGGAGGAGGCTGCGCCGCCCGCCAGCTCACCCGTGTCCCTGCCTCCGTTAGACTCAGCCGAAAAATATGCTCGCGAGGTATCCGTAGAATCTATTTCAGCGAACATTCGGCCATTGGGGCAGCTTGATGAGAGCTTTATCATCGCGACGGACGATGAGGGATTGCTGTTAATAGACCAACACGTTGCGCATGAGAGAATCCTCTTTGACAAATACAGGGCACTTGAGGCCAACCGCTCTGCAGAATCGCAGAACCTCTTGATTCCAGAGACTTTTGATTTAACGCCAGCGCAGGCTGCGGCCTTTGATCTGATTGCGCCAGATCTGGAGTCTTATGGGTTCGATCTGATGCGTCTTTCCGGTCGGACCGTCGCAATTAAGGCTGCACCGGCGGACTTGCCGGCTGCCGAAGCGCGCAGCATGTTGGCAGAGCTGCTCGATACTGTAGATTCTGAAAAGAAGGGCTCAGCAAGGGAAACGCTGCGAGATGAGATTGCCGCTTCGCTCGCGTGTCACGCGGCGATTAAGGTGAACATGCCACTCGCGCCCGAGAAAATGCGTTGGTTGATTGACAAGTTATTAAGCACATCTTCACCTACGACCTGCCCGCATGGGCGGCCAGTGATTCTTCGCCTCGCTACACGCGATATTCTCAAAGGCTTCCATCGAATCTAAGTCAACTTCCAACCTGATGACTTATGTCACGAACCATTGGGACAGGACACTAGGTTGAATCTCAAAAAACCCCATACTGCAGAAGTTGTGAAAATAGTCGGATTCAGCCACAGATCTCACAGATACTCGCAGATCTGAATAAGATGGTTGATAAAACACTGCCGCTTTTCAAAATGCTGATCCGTGTTCATCCGCGATATCTGTGGCTCATTATTTTTTTACAGCTTCGGCAGTGGGGTCGGATTTGAGCGCATCCCCACACTGGCAGCGTGGAGGATTTAGTTGAGTATTCTGTTGGAGCTAAAGTTGGGCCAGGGCCTCAAGAAACAGATGAACATCCGAGAGATCGGGAAGTAGAGCGTCAGGATTACACTTCACAAGATCAGCAGCGGTATATAACCTTCCCGTACCTACCCCAACGGCCCGCGCACCGAAGTGTCGAGCACAAGCAATGTCGTTCGGAGTATCACCAATCACAATAAATTGAGCGGGCTTTAACCTCAGGTTGAGATGCTTGTTAATGCGTCCAGCCGCCAGCTCCGGAAGGTCACTGCGGTTGTGCGACTCGTCCCCGAAAGCGCCCGGCAATTTGAAGAACTCCGACAATCCTACCAACTCCATCTTTAACTGTGCGGCGGCCTCAATGTTCCCGGTAAGCAACCCCGATTCGTAGCGAGGGTGATCAGATATAGCTTCAAGAACTTCGCGCGCCCCCGGCAACAGTTCAAAGAACTGCTCACCGTTTGTAGTCGCTCTTCGCATCTCTTCCATATAGCGCTCACGAAGCTCGTCGATACGATCCAGCACCTGTTCAGGTGTAAAGCCCTCGTGTCGCAACGCTTCACCGACAATCTGTAAGTCGGTCATCCCAGAAACCTGCATTTCACGCAGACGGCCTGACGTACCAAAAACCGACTCGAGTACGGGAATTGTGTACTCCTTGAAGGCTCCGAGCCGCACCGACCGAATCAGTGTGCCGTCAATGTCCCAGAGCAAGATCCGAAGAGAGTCCTCCGCAGCAACCTCGCTCAACAGTTCAAGCTGAGAAACTTCATTCATGTTCTATTCGATCACAGCCAACACATCGCCCGCGTTGACGGTCGCTCCGGGGGTCGCGTTTAAGGTCTTTACGGTCCCGGCTTTAGGTGTTTTGATCTCGTTCTGCATTTTCATTGCCTCCACAACCGCGATACCTGCTCCAGCTTCCACAATTGATCCGACATCCACTAGCACGCGGACAACCTTACCCGGCATTACTGCCAACACTCTTGCTGCTCCATGGTTGTGGCTTCCGGCAGTCTCTCCGCTGCGCAATCGCTTAGGGTCGATTAGTCTTATACTGAATGAACGATTTTGAACATGAACCTGAAAATGGTGAGGCTCCCCATCTGATCCAATGAGGCAGTCATAGACCTGGGCGTCGTGAATCAGCAGGATACTCTCCGCTGTTACTCGTCGAAGTTCCAGCTCATAGCTTCGGTCGTCGATGGTTGCATGAATTTGTGTACCGCGACGTTCAATCTGAACTTTATATTGTCTGCCTTCGATTTCTGCCTGTAACTTCATGTAGAAGTTTTCCTCAGTTGCGCTTCTTCAAAGACTCATATACCGCCAACCTGCGGCCGGATTGCTTCCACGCGTCGGCTGCCGAGCTTCTATCTTTCGACAGGGAACTTTCGCGGCGCTTTGCGTAATAAAGAGCTGCTGCGAGAATCGCAATGTCAGCAGCTTTGCCATTAACCTGACCATGCGCCTGTTCTAGTCGCCGCCCATTGAATCTCGAAATGAATCCCGTATCGAGGAGTCCGGCCTGGAATTCCTCGTCACCTACAATCTGACGAAAGAACGGGAGAGTTGTTTTGATTCCCCCCACATGATATTCAGCCAGCGCCCTTCGCAGGCGACTAATAGCTTCCTCTCTTGTTCTGCCCCATGCGGACAGCTTGGAGATCAAGGGGTCGTAATAAATGGAGACCTCGGAATTCACCTCCACGCCACTGTCATCCCGCACGCATGGACCACTGGGAGCGCGGAGCTGAGTGATCCGACCGGGCGATGGGAGAAAGTCATTATCAGGATCTTCCGCATATACCCTGCATTCGATCGCGTGGCCGTGCCAATGTACATCGCCTTGTGAGAAGGAGAGCGCCTCTCCAGAAGCCACGGTGATCTGCTCGCGAACGAGGTCAATGCCAGTCACCAGTTCAGTAACAGGATGTTCCACCTGGAGACGAGTGTTCATCTCGAGAAAGTAGAAGTCGCGCGTGATGTCGGAGAGTAAGAACTCTACGGTACCGGCCCCGACGTAGCCAACTGTTCGTGCGAGTTTGACCGCAGCTTCGCCCATGTGTTCACGCAACTTAGGATCGTTAATAGGAGAAGGGCACTCTTCCAGTACCTTTTGGTGTCTTCTCTGAATTGAACACTCGCGTTCACCTAAATGCACCACGTTGCCGTGAGTGTCGGCGAAGATCTGGATTTCGATATGACGAGGGCGTTCGATGGCTTTTTCCAGATAGACCGAATCATCGCCAAACGCTGAAGCTGCCTCAGAGCTGGCGTTGTCAAACGCCGATTGCAACTCGTCTTCATTCCCTACGAGGCGCATGCCTTTGCCGCCCCCACCCGCCGAGGCTTTCAGCATTACCGGATAACCGAACTCCTGAGCTACTTGCCTGGCTTCCGCCAATGAAGTTAGCGGCGCAATCGAACCCGGTACTATGGGTATTCCTGCGTCGACCGCAGCGCGACGGGCGCTGATTTTTGATCCCATTAGCTCCATCGCCGCCGCTGATGGTCCGATGAACACCAACCCCGCTTCAGTCGTAGCCCGAGCAAAATCGGGATTTTCCGCGAGGAAGCCGTACCCCGGATGTATGGCCTCTGTCCCAGTCTTCTTTGCGGCGGCCAAAATCGCCTCAATATTTAGGTAGCTTTGAATCGACGGCGGGGGACCAATGCAAACTGCGAGTTCGGCGAACCTCACGTGCAGGGCGTTAATGTCTGCCTCAGAATAGACGGCCACCGGAGTGATGGAAAGATCTCGACAAGCACGCATGATGCGCAGCGCAATCTCGCCTCGATTTGCGATCAGAATCTTACTGAACATCACCTGTTATCGGAGCGCGGGTGCCCCCGCCCGCATCCACTGTCCGTTCGTGCGTCTGGTTGAAAGCTGCGACGGTGCGGGCGGGGACGCCCGCGCTCTTGTAAGAGCGCTCCGAAAAAACTAAGGGGCACGAGAGCGTGCCCCTTTTGTACACTGAAAGCAGTCTTCACCTGTTAGCGCTTCGTTGTAGTCGAGGTGGCCGTTGTTACGATTGGCTTGGTGGATTCGCTAGCTTTAGAGACCATACCGTCACGAACGATCAGATCATCCTCGGTGCCGAGAAGATTGTCTGGCCCAGCCAGTCGTAGTTCATAGTTTGTAAAAGATAGACCATCGCTGATTGACTCCTCGGTTGTCGGCGTCAGCGATGCTTTGATAACGGAACCGCGAACAGGAGCGTTTCCCTTCGGTAACGCCGCCGCGACATCAGCGCTGGGTTTGTACTCTGCTGGTTTGCTCAGAATTGCCGCAATAGAACCATCCGGATCCGGTAACTGCCGCAGGTCGTCCCGTTCAGAAGGCAGCTTTCCAAATTTCATCCGGTACTCGAAGAGTGCCCGGTCGTACGTATTCGCCTCCGCTTTCCCTGCTGCCTCGATCGCGTCTTGTCGCTGCACCAAACGCTCAGGAACAGTGACGCCAATGAAGAACGCAATCACGACTGGGACTGCTGCTGCGCAGAAAAAGCCAGCACGCGCGTATCTCAGTCCGCAGTAACGATCGGGCGTTTGTAACATTCCTCGATAAATGCGGCGAATTCCCCAGAACACGACAACCGTAACCGGTATTGCAACCCATTTCAGTCGCCATGCAGCGGTTTGCGCAGCGCTGACGGTCGACCAGAAAGTAGATGAGAAATCGAGCGATATCGGCCATTCTTTGGCCAGAGCAAGACCGATTTGAACCAGGAACACTATTACCATCAAGGTGCCTGTGACCGTGAGTAGAAGCGAGCGGCCATAGGACGGCAGTTCGTGATCAGGCTTTGGCAGTGGTTCGCCCACAGCGCGCGCCCCGCAACCTTCACAGCCGGTGCTCAAGGGCGCGTTAGACTTAACGCCACAGCAGGGACAGATCGTCACGTATTTGTACCTCGAAGGCTGGAAGTAGTTATTCACTATCGCTTACCTGTCGAATCTGGCTGCTAACCCGCCTTATGGACCAGTGTTGCTCGTGGTTCCCGAGCAGAGTCCGCGGCTGCTTGAGAAGATACCCCATCGCTCTTTTCACTGGCGCTACCGATCTTATTCAATTCAACCCAGGTGTGATACATGCGGTGCGCAAACGTCCAGTAAGAGCCGATTGCGAGCACCCACAATACGGCCGGCATTCGGTTAGCAAAAAAATTGTCAGAACCTGGATGAGTACTTAGGGCGCCGATAATAAAGAGCACCACGCGTTCGGGGCGCCGGAGAAAACCAACATCGCACTTCGGAATAAGACTCTCGGCCCGGGCGCTGGCGTAGCTTACCATAACTGAACCCATAAGCCCGGCGCCTGCAAGAAAAACGTTAAGAGTTGAGTGAAACGGAGTTTCGCGGGCGTAGAAGACCATCAGGCCCACGAACACAACCATGTCAGAAAGGCGATCCAGTGACGAGTCCAGAAATCCGCCGAACCGAGTGACCCGACCCGAAAGGCGAGCCACCTGCCCGTCCAGCATGTCAAAGAGGTTCGCAACGATGAGGGCTATGCCTGCCCAAAAAAACAGTCCAAACCCAAACAGCAGGCCGCAGCCGACATTCAGAGCCACTCCGATCACGGTCAATACGTTCGGATTAATATGACCGTGAGCGAGCCAACGAACCATCGCATCGATGATGCGTTGCGCTCCGCGCCCGATACTGGCCCCAAACATGTTCTGAGTATTGACTCCTCTGGTTACGGCATTATGCCGAAAAAGCTTCGAACTTTACAGTTCCGGGCAAGCGGCGGATTTTAGGGAGCCGACCTTGACCTGTCAAGGGTTTTGCAGCGGTACGCGTCCATTCACACAGGCGGTAATACGCTTTTGGCCGCCACCTGGTTCCTTACCCACCGCCCGATGCTTCGTCATGTAGCGTAATGAGCCTTCGAATCTTAAACCGACGAGCGCCAGCCGGGGTCCGCACAACCACTTCGTCTCCTTCTTCCCGGCCCATCAAGCTCTTACCCACAGGCGATGTGGTAGATATGAAGCCTTGTTGCGGGTCGCTCTCCTCGGGCGTAACCAGCCGGTAGGTCACTTCCTCCTCTTTTTCGTCGTCATACAGAATCAACGTGGAGCCGTACGACGCTTTCCCCTGCGGAATCCTTTTTAGGTCTATCGATGAGATTTCACTAATCCGTTGTCTCAACTCCACAATTCGAGCCTTGACGACGTTCTGTCGATCCAGTGCCGCCCGGTACTCAGAGTTCTCACGTAGATCGCCGAATTCGAGGGCGCGCTTAATCTCCTTCGGGAGGTGTACGCGCAACTCCGCCTCCAGGCCATCCAACTCCGACTGTAGTTTTTGCTTGATATCGTCTGCCAATTTGTACCCCCCTTGACGTTACAGTTTCCGATGGCAGTCGGCCTCGTCTGGAGCTCCAAACGAGATACCCGTATCGCGCGCCGTTCGCACGAGCTGTCCATGCGTTGGAACAGTCTTGACGTTTGCAAGCGCTTCCGAAATCGGCACAGTGATGACGTCACCTGCATGCAGCGCCACCATCACGCCGCGCTTCCCCTCAGCGAGCGCCCGAACGGCACACGACCCATAGTTTGTCGCCAACATCCGGTCGAAAGCGTTTGGCCTGCCACCGCGTTGTAGGTGACCCAGTACTACGCACCTTGTTTCTTTCTTGGTCAGAGCCTCCAGTTCACGCTGTAGGTAGAGACCTATTCCTCCGAGACGTGGTGCATGTTCTAAGTCACCTTGATCCTGGTAGATCTGTTCATGACCCGTTTCAATGGCGCCTTCAGCAGCCACAACAATACTGAAGTTGGAGCCTCCCATCTCACGTTCCTTGATTTTCTGAGCGACGGAGTCCAGAGAGAACGGAATCTCAGGAATCAGGATCACATCAGCACCGCCGGCAATCCCTGAGTGTAAGGCAATCCAACCCGTGTTACGCCCCATGACCTCCAGAATCATCACGCGGTCATGCGATTCCGCTGTCGTGTGCAGGCGGTCCAGGGCCTCGGTAGCAATGTCAAGGGCGGTCACAAAGCCGAACGTCAACTCGGTGCAGGCAAGATCGTTGTCGATTGTCTTTGGTACGCCACACACAGGCACCCCTCTCTTGCCGAACTCCTCCGCGATACCGAGAGTACCTTCGCCGCCCAGAACAACGAGTGCGTCAATACCAAGTCGCTCGAGGTTGCCAACGGCCTCCTGATAAACACGCTCCGGTTTGGTTTCTTCGCCTTCTGCCGTTCGCTCAACAAAGCGACCACGGTTTCTTGTGCCCAGAATCGTGCCGCCGCGGGGCAGGAGTCCACGTACGTCCGCAGGAAGCAGCTCTCTGGTCATCAGAGGAGCCAGCAGTCCCTCGAACCCATCTTCGATCCCAACCACTTTCATTCCGTATTCGCCGGTGGCTGTCTTGACCACCGCGCGAATCACGGCGTTCAGACCCGGCGCATCACCTCCGCCGGTAAGCACTCCAATGGTTTTATACATTGTGAACTAAACCAATTTACGAGTTCTCGGGGGTTCGTGATATTCGCCGTAGTCGGGATACTCGCGCGTCACAATCTCACCTGGTCGCGTGTTCTTTGCGAGCAGCCCAAGCGCATCGCGCAGCACACTCAATTGCAGTTCACGCATGTGCGGTTTACCGAGGCTGTTTCCAACCTTAAAGCCGTTCGGGTAAAGAGCGCGCGGGGGCCTCATTTGCGCCGTGACTTCTGGGCTAACCGTTATTAATACTGTCGACACCCCTTTCATCTCAATCTCTCGCTGAACCGCTACGACCGTGCGGTGACAGACGTTTGGTCAACCGCCTGTCAACACCACAACATCGGCACGTGAGCCTTTGTCAATCTCGTTGGCAATCTCCCGAGCTGTGCCTTCATACATCGCTTTGAGCTGCATGGTATAGCCCATATAGCCGATGTGCTTCTTTGCAATGCCACCGATGAAGCCTTCGGCCTCGAGATCGCGCAGCACGTCAATTGGAAACACTACATTAATATCCCGATCGGCGTCGGTGTGATCATAGTGATGATGCGTCACCATTAACCGCTGCGAGTCCACGTCCTCTGGTAGAACGCGAAAGCTAAGATCTCCGAGCTCATCAGCAATATTGAACCCTTCCTGATCCCGCAGATGGACACCGCCAGCAGTAACGAGCGCTACTGTACTCTTCGCTAATGAGCTCTCAAAGGGAGTGAATGGAACGCACTTTCGCGAGATGGTCATCTGGTTTTGGCAGCAAAGCTTTTGGAGGCCAGCGCTAGGGAGCAGTGTGACTGTTTCTCTTACTAACGCTGACCTCCGCTACTCGGCGGGCCACTAATTACAATCTCCGCAGAACTTCAAATAGGTACTCGTTATCTGGCTGGTCCGAGATGTCGTGAATGTCCTTGTAAGCTATCTTACCCTCTTTGTCGATAATGAAGAGGGCCCGCTCACTAATGCCATCGCTTTCGCGGTAAGCGCCGTAGCTTCTTGACACCTCACCTTTCGGATGAAAATCGCTGAGTAAGTCATATGAAAGGCCACCCAGGCTCTTGGCCCATGCGGCATTACAGGGGACGCTGTCAACTGATATGCCCAAGACTTGGGCATCATACCCTTGAAAGCGTTCGAGGTCGGCCTCGTACGCGGGCATTTGTGCCGTTCAGACAGGCGTCCAGGCAAGAGGATAGAACGCGAGCACGACGTTATTATTGCCGCGGAATTCCGACAGCTTAACCTTCTTGTCCTTGATCAAGTGGCTTGGCAATTCGAAATCCGGGGCCGTGTCGCCAACTTCAGGCATAGAAATATCCCTCCTTACGAGATGTTCAGTGAAAAACAGGGGCTGGGTTCGGCCATAAAGATAATGACGCGGCGAGTTAAATTCAAGGAATTCTCGGTTGCCGGCCGATGTTGACCATCCGGATTGTGCTCGCGTAGCATTACGCCGAACGTAATGGAAATTGATGACAACGCCAAAGAGATCGTGCGAGACATTGGTAGCGCGATCAACGAATCGGTGGAGAACTCGCCAAAGGTGGCGGAAGCCATTGAACGCCTGCGCGAAGCGGGCTACGAAATGGAGCTGACACTGAGGCTGGAAATCGGCTTACGTCCCAACGTGGGTGAGGATTCTGACCCTGGCGCTCCCCTGGATCTTACGGATGAAGACGTCCAGATCCTGCAGCGGATGAAGATCCGGATCGATCCGGAAGAAACGATCTAACTCACCTCCCTCTCAAATCCTTCATTTCGAAAAAGCTTCTCATCTATGCTATCTTGTCCAGCTTTTAATCCAGCCACTCATACTGCCTTTACAGGCTTGAAGGAGTTTTAAATAAAGTATGGCTACGTCCAGCGATAACGTAAGCGGTAACGGTCAAGCCACCGGTAAGGTCGTTCAAATCATTGGGCCGGTCGTCGACATCGAATTCGATGAAAAACACTTGCCACCTATCTACCAAGCCTTGCGAATTGTTTCGGAGGGCTTCGAAGTTCCAACGCCGATTGATGTGATCGCTGAGGTGCAACAGCATTTGGGGGAAGGACGTGTCCGCACAGTCTCAATGACGCCAACCGATGGCATGGTGCGCGGTATGAAGGTTATTGACACTGGTGGACCAATCACTATGCCCGTGGGGGAAGGGACATTAGGTCGCGTCCTGAACGTTATTGGTCAACCGGTAGATAACCTGGGTGAAGTCAAACACACGGAACGCTACCCGATTCACCGACACGCACCCAGTTTTGAAGAACAATCAACAGAACTTCAAATGTTCGAGACCGGCATCAAGGTCATCGACCTGATTCAGCCGTTCGTCCGTGGGGGAAAGATCGGTCTCTTCGGTGGCGCCGGCGTAGGCAAAACGGTCATCGTGATGGAGCTGATCAACAACATCGCGAAGGCTCGGTCGGGCTTCTCGGTCTTCGCGGGAGTGGGAGAACGCACTCGCGAAGGAAACGATTTGCTGCGCGAGATGGTTGAATCTCAGGTAATTCAGTTTGGCGACGCCTTCAATAAACACTTCCATGAAACCGGCGAATTCGACATGACGAAGGTCGATCTGAAGGCGTTGGAACAATCGAAAGTGGCGCTGATCTACGGTCAGATGACTGAACCTCCCGGCGCGCGACTACGGGTAGCGCTGTCGGGTCTGACCGTCGCCGAATACTTCCGTGACAAGGGGCTGGATGTGCTCCTCTTTATCGACAATATCTTCCGCTTCACGCAGGCCGGGTCCGAGGTTTCTGCGTTGTTAGGTCGAATGCCTTCGGCTGTCGGATATCAGCCAAATCTTGCCACGGAAATGGGGGAGATGCAGGAACGCATCACATCTACTAAGACGGGCTCGATTACTTCGATTCAGGCGGTCTACGTCCCCGCAGACGATTACACTGACCCCGCTCCCGCAACGACCTTCGCACACTTAGACGCTGTGACAGCCTTGTCGCGGCAGATTGTGGAACTTGGCATTTATCCAGCTGTGGATCCGCTCGCATCCTCCTCGCGCATTCTTGACCCGCGCATCATCGGTGAAGAGCACTACAACACCGCACAAGATGTCAAACGCGTGTTGCAGCGGTACAAAGACCTGCAAGACATCATTGCCATCCTCGGGCTGGACGAATTGTCGGACGAGGACAAGCTAATCGTCTCTCGTGCTCGCAAGATCCAGCGCTTCTTCTCGCAGCCTTTCTTTGTTGCTGCGCAATTCACGGGTTTGGAAGGAAAGTACGTGAAGCTTGAAGACACAATTCGCGGCTTTCGCGAGATCGTTGATGGTAAACATGACGACCTGCCGGAGCAGGCGTTCTATATGGTCGGCACAATTGAAGAAGCTGTTAAGAAAGGTGAGACAATCGCTCAGTAACTTCGCTGCGTTTGTGGACACGATAAATGGCGCAACAACTACAGCTTGAAGTGGTGACGCCCGAACGGCGCGTGCTCTCTGAGCCGGTAGATAGTGTCACGATTCCCGGTCTTGGCGGGGAACTGGGTATCCTCCCAGGACACACTCCGCTGATCTCTCAGTTACAGACGGGTGTTCTTTCTTATGTTCAGGGTGGCAACACGTATCAGTTGCACGTGTCGGGCGGCTTTGTTGAAGTGAGAGAAGATCAGGTGTCCATCCTGGCTGAAATTGCTGAAAGGCCAGAGGAGATTGACGCAGCGCGGGCACGGCTGGCACGCGAACATGTTGAAAAGCAGTTGAATGCCTGGACCGGAACTGAAGAGGATTTTGAGGTGGCGCGTGCGAAGCTTGAGCGGTCGATCGTCCGCCTGCAGCTTGCCACCAATCGATGATGTAGAGCTTCGTTTACAACTACTTCTGTAGGCTGCGACGACCACCCGAACCAATGGTGATTGCTTCCCGCATCTCTCGCACAGCTCGATCCAACCCTACAAAGATCGCACGAGAGACAATATTGTGCCCGATATTGAATTCGGCAATCTCAGTAATCTCCGCCACCGATCCTACGTTTCTATAAGTTAAGCCGTGACCGGCCGCGACGTGCAATCCGTACTGGGCCGCCAGGGCTGCAGCTTCCCGCAAACGCCTCAATTCACGACTAGCGATCAGCGCTCCTTCGCCATGTACAGCGCGCGCTCCAAGCGTCGCCTCTGCATAGACTGCCGTGCAAAGTTCCACCTGTTGTGCGCCCACCTCGTGGGCTACTTCGATCTGATGTGCGTCGGGATCAATAAAGAGACTGGAGAGTATCTCCGCCTGACGGAGGCGTGCCACCGCCGCTCTCACTATTGAGACGTTGGCCTTCACATCGAGACCGCCTTCGGTTGTTATCTCGTTTGGGTTTTCAGCTACGAGCGTGACGGCGTCCGGACGGACGCCCAGAGCAACCTTCAGCATCTCCTCTGAAGCTGCCATCTCCATGTTCAGGTAAGTTGTAATGTTCGCTCGCAGTTGCTGGAGATCATTATCCTGGATGTGGCGTCGATCCCCTCGAAGATGGACCGTTATACCGTCCGCGCCCGCCTGTTCACACGCCACGGCGGCAGCGAGAACGCCAGGCTCCGGCGCGCGTCTTGCTTGGCGCACTGTTGCGACGTGGTCTATGTTGACGTTCAATCTCGGGCGCATGGGTGAAATGGTCTTAGTTACTGGATCTTAGATCTTTGCAGCTGTCTCTCGCAAACGATGAACGATCTGGCTCGAAGAGTAGGGCAAAGGTCACATCGCCAAAGACCGACGCAATCAGTCTGGCGCCACATCATGAACCGCGCGTATTGCATTGTTATAGACTCCGCGCCTTGCTTGCTGACGAATGATTCCAACTTCACTCAACATCTTAAAGCTGTCGCTCAAAACATTCACCTTGCTACCTTCATTGTGGTTCCAACGTACCGGCACTTCCCGCAGTCGCAGCCCAGCCCGATAAGCAAGATAAAGAAGCTCAACGTCAAATCCGAAACGGTCGATTGTGGCACCTTCGATAAGAGGGCGGCAGACACTCATCCGAAATGCTTTAAACCCGCATTGAGTGTCCCAAAACGGCAAACCTGTTGCGACCCGGACAATAAGGTTAAAGATTCGCCCACCCTGTTCTCTTCGCCAGGGTTGATGGACGCCGATGAGTTTCCGGTTGAGCGCGCGAGACCCGAACGTCACATCAACCTCCCCGCGAACGATGGGATCAACGAGCTTTGGCAGTTCCGTTATGGGAGTGGATAGGTCGGCGTCCGAAAAGAGAGCTACCGTACCTCGCGAAGCAAGCAACCCTAGTCGAACCGCTCGACCTTTTCCCAGATTGGATTGATAGCTGATGACAGAGGTTTTAATTGACACCGCTTCATCCAACGCAGACCTCGCCGCTTGGGTGGTGTTGTCCGTGGATCCATCGTCGACGACGATTAACTCTGCTTCTGGAGCGTGCTGGTTCAGGTATTCGAGGACCGTCCGCAGCGTTTTACCGAGTCTATCAGCTTCGTTGTACGCGGGAATGACGATGGAAAGTGTTTCAGTCATCGAGGCATTCGCAATATACCATAGCAACGGACCTCAGCTGTTTCGGATTAAATACACGAGCTATGTTAATATTTTCGTGTCTCGTAAGAGACTTAAGAAGATGACGGCGTACAAATGAGTAAACGGTTCTTCATATTTTCAAGTAGCGTTATTCTGGTTGCGGCGCTGGTTGGCGGTGGGATTGGACGCTCCCATAGATTTCGGTGGTCCACCCAGCCGGCGGTGGCAGACAGCATTGCGCAAGCCGAAGAAATTAAGCAGGGTTACACAAACGCGCTGACCGAGATTTCCCAGAACTACGCTGGCGAGATCGATTACGAAAAGGCTACTCAGGCCGCGATTCAGGGCATGTTGTCCACCCTCGATCCGCACTCCGTTTACTTTCCTTACAACGACTTCAAGAAATTGAAGGAAGATCAAGACTCCAGCTTTTATGGAATTGGAGTGACGATAGTTCAGCGCCGCAACGGAGTCTACGTGCAGTCTGCAGTGGAAGGAACACCCGCGGCACGAGCTGGAATCCGTTATGGGGACCGAATAATTGAAGTTGATGGTAAAGATGCACGCAATTGGTCCAGCGAGCAGGTTTCAAAGAATGTACGAGGAGGCAGGGGCGAGCCAGTTCAAATAAAAGTGGAACGCGCTGGCAGCGAGGCGCCTCTCTACTTCACCATCGTTCGTGATGCCGTACCTTTGCCGTCGATTCGTAACGCTTACATTTTTCGACCCGGAACTGGTTACATCGGGCTGACAGGCGGTTTTCAAAACAGCAGCGATAAGGAATTGCGAGAGGCGCTGGATAAGCTGAAGACCCAGGGAATGCGCCAGTTGATTCTGGACCTCAGGAACAACCCCGGCGGTCTACTGAACCAGGCCATTGATGTCGCCAGCGAGTTTTTGCCACGAGGCGTGGAGATCGTCAGGGTAAAGGGTCGTAGTGAGTACAGCGTGCCTATCGTTTATAAATCGACGGGTTCCGATCCGGATTATGTGCCCATCGTCGTGCTGATTAACCGCGGTTCGGCTTCAGCGTCCGAGATCGTCGCTGGCGCCATCCAGGACCACGGGCGAGGTTTGATCGTTGGCGAGACGAGTTTTGGCAAGGGACTCGTTCAGAAAGTTTTCCCCCTGCCATTCAATACGGGCCTGACGCTAACAACCGCTCGTTACTACACACCCTATGGACGCTCGCTTCAGCGCGATTATTCAAGCGGGTCTATCTATGACTATTACGCACGACATGATCTAGAGGCCCGGCCGGGGCCGTCACCTGCACGGGATCCCTCCTCCCCTTTGGCGCAGGCGTCACCAACACCGATGCCCCAAACCGGACCTGCTGTAAAGACGGCCGCTGGTCGTGTTTTTTACGGGGGTGGTGGCATCACACCCGACATTGAAGTAAAGGCTGTGATTTACACACCAGTACGCAATCTGATCGCTGAGGCTGCGTTCCAGTTTACGCGGACGTTGGCGGCTGGAAAAATTGCGGGACTTGAGAGTTACAAGGTAGAAAAGGTGCAGTACGGCAAGAACCCGACGGCCAGCGAGTATCCCATCACTGATCGCGTACTCGAGGCGTTTCGTAATTTTGTGCGGACTGATGCCGACTCTAATCTCACGCAAGCCCAATTGGATGAAGATCTCGACTTTGTAAAGCTGCGTTTGCGTGAAGAAATCGTGACGGCGGCCTTCTCACAGGATGCCGGAGCCCGAGTGCTTTTTGACGGCGACCCGCAGATTCTTAGAGCCCTGGAAGCATTGCCCGACGCAAAACGACTCGCCGAAATGGTACGGGAAGGCTCTTCACGTAGTTGAGGCGCCAGAACCACCCGCAAAAGGCTCCGTCTTCGTCAGCCGATGCCTCTATAGAACTCTTACAATCACGCATTTCAAATAGTACGTCTCAGGAACACTGAGAATCACCGGATGATCGCTCGACTGCATTCTTTTCTCTATCAGCTGTACTTTCCGTCGTGCATCCACCGCCGCCTCTCGCAGTGTCTCCAGGAACATTAGCTCAGACATATGATAAGAACAGGTACACGTCACCAGTACGCCTCCAGGATTCAAGAGCTTTAGCGCGCGAAGATTGATCTCCTTGTAACCGCGCAGAGCCGACTTGATGCTGCTGCGGTTCTTAGCAAAGGCTGGGGGGTCGAGGACAATCGTGTCGAAACGTTCGTCTTCTGCTTCCAGCTGGCGAAGTTCGTCGAAGACATTCGTTTCGCAAAATTCCACGTTTTGGATATCGTTGATTTTCGCATTGCGTCGTGCCGCCTCGATTGCGGGTGCTGAGATGTCGAGTGCGGTAACGCTCTGACATACTCTCGCGAGGTGCAGAGCAAAAGCACCCGTAAACGTGAAACAGTCCAGTGCCCGGCCGTGTCCCGCTTTTTGGGCAGCCAAACGATTCTCGCGCTGGTCCAGAAAGGAGCCGGTCTTCTGGCCGGCTAGCGGTTCGACTAGATAGCGTACGCCATGTTGAATGATTTCCAGTTCGTCAGGGGGCTCACCATAGAGCGTTCCCGCCGTCAACTCCAGGCCTTCTAATTCGCGGACGCGCACGTCATTTCTTTCAACTACGGCGCTTGGCGCGAACTCCTCGACCAACAACTCGAGCAGCAGGGGTTTCAGTGCTTCGGTTCCTTGAGAGAGTGTTTGCAGTACCAGCACGCTGTCGTAGCGGTCGACGATCAGTGACGGCAATAGATCACCTTCGGAATAGATCATACGGTACGCGTTGGCTTCCGGTTCGAGGTGGGAACGGCGCGCTGACGCTTCCCGGATCCTCCGGAGCCACCAATCACGATCGACAGGCTCGTTCGATGTAGTTAATAGGCGAAGTGAGATTTCGGATTTGTCACTATACAACGCTTGTCCGACAAAATTACCTTGTTTGTCACGGACGTCCACAACACTGCCACCTGCAGTGTCTCCCCGGTCCAAGACATCGCTGCGGTAGACCCAGAGATGGCCGGAACGAACGCGCTCGGCACCCTTTCTCGAGACTGTCACACGTTTCATGACGTTCAATCTATCATGGCCGCTGTCTGCCACCCTGCGGCTGTGCCGAAAGAAACTTTTCGGGTGCAACTTCGAAGGGCAGCCAGGGTTTGGAACGTCCGTGCACAGAAAAAGCGCGTCAATGTTAACTCTGCCGCGCCTTCCAGCGGCGGTACATGTCCAGCGAAAAAGCCAGCCACACGCCGCCGAATAAGTATGAGCCTAGAGTATCGCTGGGCCAATGTGCCGTCAGGTAGACACGCGAAATTCCGATGAGCAGAATCGGGAGCAGCGAAATGAGCAGCACAAGACGCCGGGTAAGGGAACCACGTGGCAACAACGCGTACGCGACAAAGAAGAGGAATCCGAAGTAACAGACGAAGAATGTTACGTGGCCCGAGGGAAAGCTGTTGCCAGAAAATGAAATCGATCCCGATTCGACTAGGGGGCGGGGTCGGCCCACAAGTATCTTAAGGGTTGTGTTTACCAGACCACTTCCAGCGGCACTCATGAGGATACTGAATGCTTCACTGCGAAGCCGCAGAGACAGAAAAAGAAGGGCCGTGAGTACTGTGAGGATGTGAGGTATTGGGCCATTTCCCGGAATGGAAACGAGGCGCATAAATTCTCCGAAACCAGGACCCTGAAGGTCGAGGATCCAATGTTGAAGAGTAGCGTCCCAACTGAACCGTGAATACCAATGTGCTAAAAGAGCAAGCATGCCAAACGCGAGCAATGCAACGGCATAGAATATCTCGGCTTTCCAGAGGCGCCGCAATGCTAACACCGGCCGCTTTTCGGCTGATCCTGGTTCGGTTAGGTTAGTGACCTTCTTATCGTCTGGCTCCATTGTGTTCGATTTGTTTAAGAATCCGAGGCTTTCCCTTATCTAAGGAAGCCGGTGGTTAAGAGGTGTCACGACACTATTTGGATGCCACGGCTCGTCTCCGTAGAGTTTCGCTCTGGTTGCCCGAGATTCCCGGACAACCCTGAAATTGCGACCGGGAGAATCACAGTGTTATCCTTCGCGCACTTCTCCTACGCATCACAAGGAGCTGTGTCGACTATCTTCAATGGCCGCAAAAACCAATGCCGAACGCCGCGAACGTTTTCAAACTTCATCAGGCATAGAGTTGCCGGCGAATCTTAACCCCACAAACACTACGCCAATAGACTACAACACTGATCTAGGCGACCCCGGACAATTCCCATTTACCCGTGGGATCTACAGCAACATGTATCGGGGACGGCTTTGGACCATGCGCCAGTATGCAGGATACGCTACTGCTGAGGAATCCAACGCTCGTTACAAGTACCTGTTGGCTCAGGGAACAACAGGGCTCTCAGTCGCTTTCGACTTGCCTACCCAGATTGGACTTGATTCGGATGACCAATTAGCTGCTGGCGAAGTCGGAAAGGTGGGGGTTGCGATCGATTCAGTTGAGGACATGCTGAGGTTGTTCGAAGGCATTCCGCTCGATTCGGTTTCGACGTCCATGACAATCAATGCCACTGCTTCGACGCTGCTTTGTCTGTACCTGGCCGTGGCTCGGAAACAGAACGTACCTTTAGAGAAACTTAAAGGCACCTTACAGAACGATATTCTGAAGGAGTACATCGCGCGCGGCACCTACATTTATCCGCCCGCCCCATCTCTGCGACTCGTTACCGACACGTTCGCGTATTGCGCGAATGAAGTTCCGAACTGGAATACAATCTCCATCAGCGGCTATCACATTCGCGAGGCTGGATCTACTGCTGTCCAGGAAGTTGCGTTCACACTCGGTGATGCCATTGCTTACGTCGAAGCAGCCTTATCCGCAGGTTTGCAGATCGATCAATTCGCTCCACGAATCTCCTTCTTTTTCAACGCACATAACAACCTGCTTGAGGAGATTGCCAAGTTCAGGGCGGCCCGTAGGCTCTGGGCCAAAATCATGCGCGATCGTTTTAAGGCCAAGGACCCACGGTCGTTGATGCTGAGGTTTCACACACAAACAGCCGGTTCATCACTAACTGCGCAACAGCCTGAAGTGAATATTGTGCGCACTGCGATTCAGGCTTTGGCGGCGGTTCTGGGTGGCACACAGTCCCTGCACACCAATGCAATGGACGAGGCGCTGGCATTGCCGACTGAGGAAGCTGCAAGGTTGGCGCTGAGAACACAACAGGTGATTGCTTATGAATCGGGCGTTGCAGACACAGCCGATCCGTTGGCAGGCTCATTTGCAATAGAGCAGTTAACAAACGAAATTGAAGAGCGGTCACGCGAGTACCTCAACAAGATTGACTCGCTCGGTGGCATGTTGCGCGCAATCGAGGCGGGATATGTGCAGCGAGAGATTCAGGATGCTGCCTATCAGTATCAGCGGAGGATAGAAAGCAATGAGGATATCGTTGTTGGCGTCAATAAATTCCGAACAGAAGCTCAAACCCCCGTACAGACGCTTCGTATTGACCCCGATATCGAAAGGGCGCAGGTAGAAAGAGTGCGGGCCATGCGTGCGCGCCGTGATGAACGTGCTTCGGAACAGGCACTCGAACGGCTGGAAGAGGGGGCTCGCGGAACTGAGAATGTACTGCCCCACATTTTGGGCGCGGTTGAGAGCTACGCCACTGTCGGTGAGATTAGCACTCGCCTGCGGAGCGTATGGGGTGAGTATCGCGAGAGTGCTTCAGTTTGACTGCTTTCATCTATAACGTTAAGGAGTTAGTTCAGCGACCCTAACAAACGCTTGCACGAAAGCTCGTCAATGACTCACCTGCTCGAAGTAAAAAATCTTCATACCCATTTCCCAACGCGTGCGGGATTGGTACGTGCCGTTGAAGGTGTGAGTTTTTACTTGGATCGTGGCGAGCTTTTGGGGCTGGTGGGTGAGTCTGGATGTGGTAAATCAATCACAGCCCTTTCGATCATGCGTTTGATAGCGCCTCCCGGGGAAATTGTCGCCGGTGAAATCACTTTTGACGGCAAAGATGTCTTAGCGCTATCGGAAGCCGAGATGCGACGTATCCGTGGCGATGACATCGCCATGATCTTCCAGGATCCGATGACGTCGCTCAATCCGGTTTACACGGTTGGTGAACAGATTGCAGAAGCTTTGCGCTTACATCGAGACCTTTCGCGTAAGGAAGCTCGAATTGGTGCCGTTGAGGCCATGCGCGAAGTGGCGATTCCGGATCCATCTCGAAGGCTCAACGACTATCCACATCAACTTTCGGGCGGCATGCGTCAGCGAGTAATGATCGCTATGGCCCTCGCCTGCGATCCAAAACTGTTGATAGCAGATGAACCGACGACTGCGCTCGACGTCACCATACAGGCTCAAATTCTCGAGTTGCTGGACAACCTTCGGAAGACTCGCGATCTGGCGGTGCTACTGATAACTCATGATCTAGGTGTGGTTGCAGAAGTGGCTGATCGAGTTGCGGTTATGTACACCGGGCGAATCGTTGAGGAGTCCCCTGTTATCGAACTGTTTGCGCGGCCAAAACACCCATACACTGAAGGACTGCTTCGCTCCGTACCGAAGTTGACAGCAGAAGACGTGGCGAGGAAACAGCGACTGGATACCATTGAGGGTGTCGTGCCGAGCCCTACTGATCTTCCGCCGGGATGCCATTTTGCCCCTCGGTGTCGCCATCGATTGCCACGCTGCACAGCTGAGGAGATTCCGCTTTACAAGCTCGATGGTGGGGTTAAAGTTCGTTGCGTGCTCTTTGATCTCGCTTCCGCTGTGAGCGCCGACCACCGCCTGGAAGCTAGCCGTTGCGACACAAGAAAAGGGTAACGGCTACATTCCGCTTAGCTACATTGGATGAATAATCAACTGGTGGAAGTTCGAAATCTGTTCAAGTACTTTCCGGTGGCGGGAAGTGACGACTTAGTTCGTGCTGTTGACGGAGTTTCTTTTGGAATCATACGTGGCGAAACGCTAGGCCTGGTCGGCGAATCCGGCTGTGGCAAATCGACAGTTGGCCGCTGCTTGCTGCGCTTAATCGAGCCGACAAAAGGTGACGTCTTGTTTGAAGGTCGCGATGTACTAAAAGCCGGCAAGGGTGAGCTGAGACAGATGCGTCGCGAGATGCAAATCATATTTCAGGATCCGTATGCGTCGCTTAATCCAAGAATGAAAGTTGGGGATATCGTTGGTGAGCCGTTGGTGATTCACAATATTGGCGACAAAGCGAAACGCCGCACTCGTGTTGCCGAGCTACTGGAGAGAGTAGGGCTTGATCCAGATTACATGAAGCGCTACCCGCACGAGTTCTCGGGTGGTCAGCGACAACGTATCGGTGTGGCCCGCACCCTGGCCCTGAACCCAAAACTAATCGTCGCTGATGAACCTGTTTCGGCGCTTGATGTTTCGGTCCAGGCGCAGGTCGTTAATCTACTTCAGGACCTGCAGCAGGAATTTGGTCTTACTTATCTTTTCATTTCTCACGGGTTGGCTGTGGTCGAACATATCTCGACGCGCGTTGCCGTTATGTATCTGGGCCGCATAGTTGAGATAGCCGACGCAGCGGAGCTCTACGCACGGCCGCTCCACCCGTACACTGAGGCGCTACTCTCGGCCATTCCAGTACCAGATCCAACACGAAAGCGCGACCGGATCGTTTTGCAGGGGGATGTGCCGACTCCTGTGGATCCGCCGTCGGGATGTCGCTTTCGAACTCGTTGTCCAGTTGTGATTCCGGAATGTGCACGGATAGATCCGGAGTTGCGCGAGCTTTCTCCGGGTCATACAGTTGCATGCATTCGCGTCCGTGGTTGGAGCGAAGCACCAGTAGCTGAAGATATTTCTGGAAGACAGAACGGCAATTGAAACCTCAGCTGAGGTTAGTACGTACCAGCAACTAATAGGCCAATAACGGGACGGATAAGTTCTCCCCGTCCTCTCTTACAGGAGGATAGACATGAGCGACCCGAATACCGCCACCACTACCGCATCAGAAGGCCCAGGGATGTCGACCGGGCAAACTCTCACGAGCATCTTCTTTGAGCCAGGAGAAGTGTTTGAAGCATTGCGAGTTCGGCCGCGGTTCCTCATTGCGGCGATCATCATGACCGTCGCGCTGATGCTCTTCACTATCTCCTTTTTTCAGAGAGTTGGCTTCGAACGAGTCGTCACTGAGGCCATCGAAACCTCGCCACAGGCTGAGCAGATGAGTCCCGAACAGAAAGAACAGGCCATTGCGATGCAGTCTGGTTCGATCTTCAAGGGCATTTACTACGGCTCACCGATTATCGTGATGGCGATAATCATTTCGGCAGGTGCCGGATTGTATCTGCTGGGATCGGTTTTGATGGGTCGCAGTCTCTCCTACAAGCAAGCGCTTTCGGTGTGGACATATTCAAGTATGCCGCCGATGCTGCTGGCAATGCTTCTGAACATAATTCTATTGTTCTTAAGGTCACCGGATGACTACGACATCGTACATGCGTCGAGGCGGGGCTTGGTCCAGGCGAATTTGAGCCTGTTTGTTGACCCCAAGGCTTCTCCGATTTTGGCGTCGCTCCTGGGCTCATTTGATCTTTTCGCCTTCTATGGGCTGTTCCTTGCCGCTTTAGGTTTGCGAAAGATCGCAAAGATGTCATCCGGTAGCGCTTGGACGGTAGTCTTGGCGATCTGGGTATTTGGCGTGATTGTACGCGTCACATTTGCCGCCATCACGGGCGGAGCGATGTAGCGCTAACTACTCATAACGCAGTGACTCTATGGGATCGAGTCGAGCTGCTTTCCAGGCTGGCCACAGTCCAAATATCAATCCAATACCGACACTCGCGATAAGCCCACCCAAAGGGGCCCAGATGGGTACGTAGGACGGTAATAAGAGTCTCAACAGCAGCGTCAGTAACCACCCTATCGACAATCCAACGATGCCTCCCAGCCCGGTGAGTGTCGCGGCTTCGATCAGGAATTGCCACATGATGTCGCTTCGGCGAGCACCAATGGCTTTCCGGACGCCGATTTCGCGCGTCCGCTCGGTCACCGAAACAAGCATAATATTCATCACCCCGATGCCGCCGACCATCAGCCCTACCGATGAGATAACCACCATCGCAATGGCCAATCCCGATGTAATGGAACGAAAGTTCTCGAGAAATCCTTCCGCCGTCTCCATCCCGAAATTGTCTGGCGCTGAGAACGAGACTTGTCGCCTGACACGCAATAGATCTCTGATTTGATCCTTGGCTTCATCCATCATTCCCGGCTTAGCCACAGCCATTATGAAAACGTCGTCCTCGTTCGGTTTCAGCTTGCGGGCGACATTGTAGGGGAGATAAATGATGTTGTTCTGGTCGTCACTACCCCCGCTGAACAAAAACTGTTCGCGCTGTTCCAACATCCCGACTACGCGAAATTCTTGCTCACCCAATTTGATGGTTTGGTCGATAGGAGAACCAAAACGGAAAAAATCGTCCGCCACCTTTGATCCGATCACACACACGTTCTGATTCGTATCGTTCTCGAAACTCGAAAAGAAACGGCCCTCGGAAATAACTTGCGTCCCTGCCCTTTCGAACTCAGGCAAAGTCCCCTGCAGTCGTACTCCTGCCGAAGTCTTGCCCCCTCCCGACACCATGATTTTCTGGCCGAAAAAATTGTTACTCACGTCGAGAAACGGCACGGCTAGCTCGATCGTGGGCAGGCTCTGAAGAGCAATCGCATCGTCGTAGGTAAGCTCTTTGCGCATGCGCTCTTCGCGTGAGAGCCGGCCAATGCGAATTCCCGGATTGTATTTGCTAAGAAAGATTGAGCGGGTACCGAAAGACTCGACCTCTCTCTTAACTGAAACATCGATCCCGCTAATGATCGAGGCGATCAACATCACGGTGATTACACCGATTACGACACCAAAAACCGTGAGGAAAGATCGGAGCTTATTCGCCAGCAACGTCGAAAGTGCCATGCGAAGATTTTCGTAGATATCGCTGCGAAGCAACTTCATTTTTCGTTACTCTGCTCGCAAAGCCTCGATGGGATCAAGACGTGCTGCCTTCCACGCGGGGAAGACGCCCGCCATCACGCCAACGATCGCTGAAACTCCCACTGCAATACTGACTGCCCCAATCGAGAGTGAGGTGGGAAAGAAGATTGCAGTTAGTACCCGACCGATGATCCATGCGATCGTCACGCCAACCGCCCCTCCTATCCCGGCGAGAGTGACTGCTTCAACCAGGAATTGCTTCAGAATGTCCATCTGTCGCGCGCCTAGAGATTTCCGAATTCCAATCTCCTTTGTTCTTTCGGTAACCGAAACGAGCATGATGTTCATTATGACGATGGCACCCACCACAAGGGCTATCGCAGGCACGAGAATCGCAACCAGGAAGATGGTCCCGAATAGACGGTCTCGGAGACCAGTAATCGCGTCGGGGGTTACAATACCGAAGTTGTCCTTCTCATCTGCCTTCAGATTGCGGCGCTGACGCATCAGAAAGCGAATTTCTTCGACGGCGTCATCGAACAGTTCGTCGGAAAGTGCTGTCCCAACGAAGTACAAGCCGCGCTGGCGACTTAATGAGCCAAAGTTTACAGCGTAGGTCTTAAGTGGAACTACAATGAAGTTATCCTGCGGGATACCGAAGACAGTTCCCTTTGCTGCTTCAACTCCTATCACGCGATAAGGAATTCCTCTGATAGTGATCTCCTGGCCGATAGAACTGCTGCCGGCCGGAAACAGTTTGGTGGCAACATCCGCTCCGATGTACGCCACACGCTGCGCGGCCTCGTTTTCCGGATCAGCGAGAAAGCGACCTTCGGCAACATCTCGGTTTTCAATATCCACGCAGTTAGCGGTTGCGCCCGAGACGAATATGTCCTGGAGGATCTGTGAGCCGCGTTTAACTTCAGACGGGGTACCGCGAGCTTTGGCGCCCAGCTTATCGACCAGAGTAGCGCGCTCTCGGAGGTACTCGTAGTCCTCCATGGTCATTTCTTTGTTGCGACGCTGAGCCGTGGCGATTGTGTCGGTATCCTTGAAGTCTTCAAGAGGATTGAACCGCTGAACGTTGAAGGATTTCGCTCCGATACCAGCGATCTTCTCATCTACATAGGTATTGAATCCCTGAATCAGCGAGTAGACAACCGCAACGGCCATGATGCCGATGATCATGCCCAGGAGGGTTAGCGCGGAGCGCAGTTTATGGGCCCAAATAGCGGAAATGGCTAGCTTTAGAGTCTCGATAAATTTCACGGCTTAACCTAGTACGGGTGACGCGGAAAAAATGTTTTCTTTGAAGGCCTCCACACGTAGAGGTGGCAAGGGTCGAAGGCTAAAGGCCTCAGGCCTCCTGTCCCTATTCCCATCGAAGTGCCTCGATCGGATCAAGCCGAGCAGCTTTCCAGGCCGGCCACAATCCAAAAACAATACCAACGGCCGCTGATATACCGACACCGACCCCAATAGCCCACATCGGCACGTAGGCCGGTAGCGGTGAATACTTATTCATCAATAGGCTGGCAATCTCGCCCACTATCAAACCAGCGACTCCTCCGATTGCAGTGAGTACTACTGCCTCAATTAAAAACTGAGAAAGGATGTTCAATCGCGTTGCGCCGACAGCCTTGCGAATTCCGATCTCCTTTGTTCTTTCTGTCACCGAAACCAGCATGATATTCATCACACCAATTCCGCCGATCATTAAAGCAACAAACGAGATCGATGTCAGCACCACTGCTGTCGCACCGGTCAGTTGATTGTAGACATCAAGCAGCGAGTCCTGGGAAGAGATCCCAAAGTTGTTCGGCGCTCCGGGAGGTACTCGACGCCTTCGCCTCAGTATGTCTGTGATCTCATCGATTGCGGAATTTACCTCCGCCCGTGACTGTGGACGCACAATGATAAAGAAGACAAACTCTGGAAAAGGCGGATCTGGATAATACTTATTGAAGGTCGACAACGGAACGAAAATGGAGTTGTCTCGTGACTGGCCAAAGAAGTTGCCCAACGGCTCCATAACTCCAATGACCCGGTATGGGTTCCCCCCGATCCTGACCTCCTTATCGATTGGATCTTCGTAGGGAAACAATGCCCTTAACATATCAACCCCAAGGACACAGACGTTGGAGCGATCCTGCATGTCGACGTCGCTGATGAACCGCCCATTAGCAACGTACTGACTGTGAGTAAACTCGTAGTAGGGTGTAACGCCAAAGAGAACAGGCGTATCGGTCTGCTTGTCCTGGTAACGAACTGTAGCTGCAATCATGCGGTGCACTGGTGAGACACCCACAACCGATGGGGCTTCTCGACGGAGCGCATCGGCGTCTTCGATCGTTAGATCTTTCCTGTGGATTTCCTCTGGCCCTGGGGGTCGCCCGAAACTTGGCTCAAACTTCGCAATGAAGATGGTATTTGAGCCGAGTGACTCGATTTGTTCGGCGAAGGCTTTGTTTAAACCTTGAATGATTGACACCATGAAGATCACCGTCACAACCCCAACGCTGACGCCTAATATGGTCAACGCGGAGCGAAGCTTGTTGGCGCGCAAAGTGTCGAGCGCCATCAGGGCGGATTCTTTCACGTCGTCGAATTGCAATTTCTTTTACCTATCGCTGGTCTATTCCGCGCGCAAAGCCTCAATTGGGTGCAATTTTGCAGCCCGCCACGCGGGCCATAGTCCGCTGATGATACCAACGATCGAAGATACGGCCACCCCGAGTACAGCCGATGCTGCACTGATCAGCAAGGGAAATCCAATTAGAGAAGAGATGATATAAGCCAACCCAAACCCGGTCACTACACCCAACGCTCCGCCGAGAGCCGTGACGGTCACCGCTTCGATCAAAAACTGCGTCAGGATGTCTTTCTTACGGGCGCCAATCGCTTTACGAATTCCGATCTCCTTCGTTCGTTCAGTCACGGAAACCAGCATGATGTTCATCACAACAATCCCACCGACAACCAGAGAAATAGCCGCAACCCCGATTGTCACAATATAGATATTTGAAGTTGCGCTTGAATAGAGATTCAGGAACACGTCTTGTGTCTCGAGCGAAAACCCGTCATCCTCCTCTTCTGGTCCAAAAATCTTTCCGCGCCGGCTGCGCATTATCGTGCGCACCTGATCCTGGGCTATCTCCAGATCTTCCGCAGTCGGCACTTGTATGAACACCACCACCGACCGCCGGGCGCCAAACGCCCGCTGATAACTGGAATAGGGTATGTAGATAACGTTGTCTCGAGAGAAACCGAGTATCGACCCCAGTGGCTCAAGCACACCAACGACCGTATATGGTCTACCCGCGACTCGGATCTCCTGACCGATTGCCCGATCAGCCGGGGCTCCACCGAACAGGTTCTGCAGAATGTCTGGTCCAACAACACAGATGTCGCGCGCGGATTCGCCTTCGCCTTCCGTCCAAATTCGGCCCACATCGATCGAAACCCCATCGATGTCGAACATTGTGGTTGGAGTCACACCCCTAACGCGTACTCCATCTGATTTCTGGTCGCCATATTTAACGGTCTCCATGGCGTTAGCCCCGATACCAACACGCCAGCAGGCGCTACACAGACGAGCGATTGCTTCGGCGTCGTCGTGGGTCACGTCTTTCCGTTTGTTGAATTTGATGAACTCCTCTCGAGATGTGATGATCTGCGGGCTTTTGGAGATTGTAAAAACAGTCGAACCCTGTGAAGAGAAGGTTTGCGCAACTGTCTGATCTAACCCCTTGATGATTGTCACAACCGCAATCACGGCGGTGACGCCTACAACGATACCCATCAAAGTGAGCGAAGTACGCAGCTTGTTGGCCCGTAAGCTTGAGGTAGCAACCAGAAATGCTTCCCAGACGGCTGCTAGTCTGAATACCGGGAAGGAACGAATTCTCTCTGGAAGGGGAATGCGCCGTCTTGCTGGGGATGGGCCAGAGGGCGGTACAACAGGTTTGTCAAGATTTTGAGAGGAGCTCATGTGGGCTCCCAAGGCCCAGGCTAATTCACTACCGCATTCTTTGGTCTTTCTCGATCAACCCGTCGCGGATGAAGATCACCCGATGCGCTCGTGCAGCGATGTCCTGTTCGTGAGTTACCACGATGATCGTGTTCCCCTCCTCATGCAATCGCTCAAACAAGTCCATGATCTCCATGCTCGTGTGAGTGTCGAGGGCTCCTGTTGGCTCGTCGGCCAGCAGGATAGACGGATGATTGACTAACGCCCGAGCAATAGCGACACGTTGTCGCTGTCCGCCGGAGAGTTCATTTGGGCGATGGGTAACACGGTCATCAAGATCCACAGCGGCCAGGGCCTGTTTTGCCATTTCGTGACGTTGAGCCGAGCCAATACCACCATAAATTAGTGGAAGTTCGACATTGTGCAATGCAGTTGCCCGAGCTAATAGGTTAAAAGTCTGAAAAACGAATCCAACCTCCTGATTCCGAATCCGCGCCAATTCGTCATCATCCATCTCGGACACGTTTTTGCCATTCAGCCAGTATTCGCCTTGTGAAGGGGTATCCAGGCATCCGATTAGGTTCATTAGAGTTGATTTGCCTGAGCCTGACGGACCAATGATTGCGATGTACTCACCCTTGGGAACGTCAAACGAGACTCCATGCAGTGCATGTACTTGTTCAGTTCCCATCTGGTATGTCTTCCAGATGTTACGCATTGAAATCAGGGCCGAAGGATCGTGTTCGGCCGCGACATTCAACGAGGTTTCGATGATGGTTTCTGTCGGGGGGGCAGCAAGTGTCACGTTGCTCATTAGCTGGCCTCGTTTGCGTTCGAATTGGCTCCCGGTTTCCGCGTCTGACGCTTGACGGTCATCCCATCCTTTAACGTCTTCAGCACCCGGCTCGGGCCACGAACAATCTCCATGTCCTTTTGCACTCCGCTGGTTACTTCAATCTCAGCCTCTCCCGTAATACCGGTGGTGACCTCAATGAACCTGACCTTATTACCTTCAATGATATAAACACCCTTTAAACTCTTCGGCCGATCGCTCGGAGCAGGCGCAGGTGTGCTCCCCGCAACGCTCGGTGTTGGCGACGGAGACGCAGCCTTTTCAACGATCGATTCAAGCGGAACAGCAACGACATTGTTCTTCGTCTTTGTTGTAATCGTGGCAGTCGCGCTCATTCCAGGACGCAAAGAACTGGCTAGCTCTTCACTCATCTCTTCTAGCTTAACGGTGACCTTGAACTCTTTTGCCTCCTGAACATTTACGCGGTTAGATAGTCCTCCCTGAGTATCTGACTTTGAAACGGCGAGCGGGTTCTTTTGCGTCACCACTCCCTTGATTTCTTTGTCACCGAGGGCGTCGACTTTTACCTTAGCGGGCTGACCAACCTCGACGTTTGATATCTCCGTTTCGTCGACGTTAACCTCAACGTTGATAACGGACATGTCAGCTATTGTCATCAGAGGTGTGGTGGATAGTTGGGACACGGCGTACTCGCCGACTCGAGTTGGGATATCAGCTACCACTCCATTTAAAGGAGACACCTGTGTCGCTTTTGATCTTTGGCTCGTTTGACCGCGGAGCAGTGCCTGCTGTTGATTGGCGCGCATCTCAGACGATCGAACACTGGTGCGGGCTTCCTGCACTGCGATCTTCTGCTGATTGGCACGCTCGGTCGCTTCCTTCACGGCAATACGTTGCGACTCGACATTAGCCCTTGATGTCTCCAACGCTATCTTTGCCTGGTCAAAACGATCTCGCGCGTTGTCGTATTCAGCCCTGGAGGCGACACCAGCCTCGATCAAGTCACTGTAGCGTTTTAGCTCACGCTGGGCAGTATTCAAATCGACTTGAGCGCGGTCAACTGACATTTGAAGGGCAACCAATTGCTGACGCGCAGACGCCACTGAAGCCTCTGCGACCACCAAACCCTGCTGAGCTGAGGCCACAGCGTTCCGAGCATTCTGCACATCGTTTATAGAAGCTTGAGCAGCTGCCCACTGTGCGTCCTGGCTGGACTGTAATTGGGTTGGGTCTACCCGTACCAACGGCTTGCCCACAGTCACCTGATCTCCGGGGTTTACGTAGATCTCTTCGATTCTTCCGGGTACCTCACTCGTCAGTTTGATGTAGCGAATTGGCCGAACCTCACCAGAGGCTGTCACCGTCTGGCGAAGCTCGGGGCGCACTTCAATCTTGACAGTGGTGACTTCGGGTTCCTCTTTACGACTAGCGAAGACGCTGATGATGACAACCAGTGCGAGCACCGCTACCGCCGAGACCGCAATAATTACCTTTTTCTTCCTACTCATAGCCATGAGATATTCCTTCGATCAACGTTCATCGGCGCCAACGGCTGCGGGCAAGAGTTTCGGGTCCAATCCCGGGCGCACGTAGCTGCAGCGTTCCGAGTAGCTTTTACGTCAAAAAATAGCAAACAGTTTCAAGAATGCAAGTTGGCGATGGACATTTGGCCGGGTTTTTCTGACGCATGGGGAGATTGCGGGTTGACGATTAGCACCCACTGGTCAGGATTCTCACCCATCGCCATAGATATAACGTTGAATAGTGTTTGGAGATTAACACTTGTTCGGTGTTGCTGGCGATCTCGGGGAATTTGACCCTAGAATTAATTGGAGCCATCAAACCATTATTTTGCCGAGCCATTCTGCGGTTGGTTCTTGTTGGGGCCCGCGGGGCCATTTGTCGTCAACGGTGAATTTGCAATCCTGCTTTGGCTTGCTGCAGATTCGCGCTAGAATGACTCGCCCAGGCTGGGTTGATTGACAGCTGAAACCAGTGCGCCAGCTACATTTAGGATGCGCACAAGAAAAAGATGATCACATGTGAGCGGTGTAAGACCGAGAATCTTGAAGGGTCGCAGTACTGCGATGAGTGTGGTGCTCCTTTGAGACCCAATTCTCGTGCAGGTGATTCGCGCTTCAATGTTCAACAAGGTCCGCAGAGCCAGAATGGGCAAAACGGATCCCACGCGCCGTCCAAAGTGCCCCAGGAAGTCGCAGCCAGCCAAGGTGCCGCAGCTTTAAACTTGTCCTCTTCGCTTGGGTCACGAAATGGACCACACGCCATGTTGGTCATCGAGCGTGGCAGATCGGTGGGCAAGCGCTTCATGCTTAGCGACGCCGAATCCCAGATCGGTCGCTGGGACGCCGATGGTGGGGTGTTCCCCGACGTGGACCTCGATGCAGATGACCCTGAGGCCAAAGTATCGCGGCGCCACGCCCGAATTTCCCTGCGGGATGGTCAGTACTTTCTCGAGGACTTGGGTTCAACGAATGGAACGTTTGTTAATCGCGGTAAGCGACTGCTACCTGGTGTCAATCAAACGCTAAACGACGGTGACGAAATTATCGTTGGCAAGACTTTTTTGAGATTTCACACTGTTAAGTAAATCTTGTAGCAGGACGTCACCTATTAGAGACGTTCGGCAAAACTCCGAAGAAGAAGTAAACGTTTCCCCATGGCCGAGTGCATAAATTGTGGCGCCAGAATGGCGCCGGAAGAGAGTTTCTGCGGTAACTGCGGCGAGCATCAACAGCCGGCCCTCGCTGCGACCGACCCGCAACCACCGATGTACGCATCGGCGGCGCCTGAAGAAGTGTCAGAGGTTGTGCCCAGCAGTCCCGGCGAAGAAAGCGACGAGTTTCAGAATTCGTTAGGGAGTTCTTTAGGTGGGTCGTCAACAGACGAAGTGCCGCTGCATACCAGCAAAGCCGAGAAGACCGGAACCACCGGTGGCCATACTCCAACTGTCAAACAACTTGAACCTGAAACCGTCTTGAACGGAAGGTATGAGATCGTTCGGCGAATTGGAGGCGGTGGTATGGGCGCCGTCTACCTAGCAAAGGACCGAAATCTCGGCGACGCCCCACGGGCGGTAAAGGAGATGGTAGAAGCCCATCTCGATCCGTTGCAGCATGAGAAAGCGATCGGTGATTTCAAACGCGAGTCACTATTGCTGACCTCTCTCGAGCACCCTTCCATTCCAACCATCTACGACTATTTCTACGATGAAAAGCTGTTGCGCTTCTACCTGGTAATGAAATACATCTCGGGTGGCGACCTGTCTTCACGGATGCGCAGCGCCCCCGGTGGGCGAATAGATGAAAAGACAGCTGCCGACTGGGGCATGCAGGCAGCTGATGTATTGGAGTACCTGCATTCACGTCCGAAGCCGATCATTTATCGCGATCTGAAGCCTGCAAACCTGATGGTGGATGGAAACACAGGTCGGCTGATGTTAATCGACTTTGGAATCGCGCGTTGGGTGACGAGACAGGAGAAGGGTGTAACGGCCGTGGGTACCATGGGCTACGCTCCGCCTGAGTTGTTCAGCGGTCGCGTCGAACCTCGGTCAGATGTTTATAGCCTTGGCGCCACCATGTTCCATCTGCTGACGGGAGCCGATCCGCAGGATAATCCGCTGCTGATTTTTGATTTCACGAAGAACCCTCGGCCACGCCAGATTGCGCCTACCCTTTCCAGCGAGATCGAACACATACTCATGCGGGCTGTAGAGTACAAGCCCGAAGACCGATTCACCTCAGCGGGTGAGATGCGAGACGCGCTCGCTACACATCTGGAGAGGTTGATGTCGGGTCAAGTCAGTTATGGGATGCCTTCGCCGCAGCTCGGCGGCGAGACCGTCCAGGTTCAGACTGTTTACTGTGGATTTTGCGGGGGGCGTATTGCAGCGGACGACGTGTTCTGTGCGCATTGCGGTGCGCGGCAACCTATGGCGGGGGCAGGGGCGAGTGCGATGCTGCGAGCTGTACGACCGACAGCAAAGTTGGTAGTTGCCGGCACCACCGAACTGGACGCGTCCTTTATCTTGCAGAAGGACAGCAATCTCGTAGGACGCACCGATCCACATTCGAACATCTTCCCCGAGATCGATCTTTCACGGTTCGATCCCGAGACCAAGGTGTCGCGTCGCCACGCACGCATCTGGTTAGAAGGCGACACGTTCCTGGTGGAGGATCTCGGATCGGTAAACGGTACCGTAATAAATGATTCTGTGCGATTAGCACCGCGGCAGCCCAGAGTGTTAGACAGCGGTGACAAACTTCGGCTGGGTGAAACGACGCTGCACTTCCTTTTGGGTTAGTTATCCATAGCAAGGTCAGGGACGATGACCACAGAAGCAAGTGCAATTGGGCGTGCAGAGGTGAAGCCACGTTCGGTCAGGAAATACGAAAGGCTGCGCGCGCCCTTCTCCCTCCGGTGCGGCGCCGTTTTGATCGACTACATCCTGGTTGCTTCCATTCTCGCATTCAGCACACTTATAGCTCGGATGCTCGGTGGCGGTGCCCGCACTGCCGGCGCGTCGTCGGAGACGTTTGGAGTAATCATCGCGTTGGCAGCTACCGTGGTGAATCTTGGGGTGCTTGCCGGCACCACCGGTTTCACAGTTGGTAAGTGGGCGACGGGATTGCGCATAGAGCGCACCAATGGCTTACCGTTGAGCTTTGGTCGAGCTGTTTTGCGACATTTTGTAGGTTATCCATTGTCGCTGGCTACTTTGGGAATTGGTTTCGCAATAGCCGCTTTCAGTTCGCGCGGTCGGGCATTACACGATCTGATTGCCGACACTGTGGTGGTGCGTGACGTAAACATCACATCACGCGGTCGCTGAGATCATTACTAGTTTTTTCAGGAGTTGGCGTGGTTAACACGTCAGGAGTTAATCTCTGTTTTTTGAGCCCGGTGTCTATTTAGAAAACGCCCATGCCAGAACTTATTGTCAAATACCCCGACCGAGCAGCCGATCACTTTCCCTTGGGCAGGCTCAGAATCACCATCGGTCGATCAGCGCGTAACGACCTCTGCATTCCGGACCCATTTGCATCACGCGTCCATGCAGAGGTTCGTCGTGAAGGCGACGAATACTTTCTTCAGGATCTGGGTTCCGCGAATGGCACTCTTTATAACGGTCTCAGCGTCGACGGGACCGTGCCCCTGCACGCGGGCGGCCGCATTCAGATAGGTGAAACCGAGATCGTCTTCGATGATGGCACCTACAACTCAAGCATGGGCGCCACCATGATCACGGACAACACAACGTCCTTGCCGGAGGCAACCATCGCCCTGCAGTCCTCCGATCGCACTACGTCGGGACTGTTGGAAGCCATTGAAGGCGCCCGCACGAAGCCCGAGGCAACCCCCGCTGCTCGCGCAGCAAAACAGGGAGACTTGCTTGCCCTCATCAGTAAGGTCGGGATCACACTCCTGGCTTCTGCAACCTTGAACGAGACGCTCGAACAGATCGTGTCACTTGTGTTCGAGGCGGTCCCGGCGGATCGTTGTCTGTTGATGATGCGGGATGAAGGCGCCACCGAGATGCGGGTGGCGGTGGCACGGTTGCGCGACCGCGTCGGTGAGGTTGGGGAGATTCGTGTCAGCCGCAATGTCATGGATGAGGTGGTAATGCGGGGAAAATCTGTGCTTACGTCTGACGCACAGCACGACCCGCGCTTTGCCAGTGGAACCATGGTGCTTCAGGGTGTGCGCTCTGTTCTCGCAGTACCGCTGGGTGTGTCTGACAAGGTCTTCGGTATCATCTACGCCGATTCGCCGATTGCTGATAGCAGGTTTACCGAAGATCATTTGAAGGTTCTTACTACGCTGGCGTCTGTGGCTGCTATTCGTGTGGAGAACGCCAGGTTGTTAGAGGCTCGATTGCAGCAGGAGCGTCTTGAAAGGGAACTCCAACTTGCCAGTGAGATTCAGCAGCGTTTTCAACCAGCTGCGCCGCCGCAGGTGCCAGGCTATGAGCTCCAGGGGATCAGTTTTCCTTGCTATGAGATTGGTGGAGATTATTACGACTTCATCAAAAGAGAAGATGGAAGGTTGGTTATAGCTCTGGGGGACGTTTCCGGTAAGGGCACTGCAGCAGCATTGCTGATGTCATCTCTGCATGCCGCGGTTCACGCTCAATCGGGATCTCACGAATCACTGGTCGACACTATTTCGGCGGTGAATCGTTACTTGGCTGACAACATCCCGCCGAATCGGTTCGTGACCCTGTTTTATGCTGAGCTCGATCCTGACTCTGGCGCCGTCTCGTTTCTAAATGCTGGTCATAACCCTCCACTGATCGTTCACGCTGCGGGGACGGTTGAGCAACTCGCTTCCGGCGGTCTGCCGCTGGGAATCAAGCGGGACGCGGATTACCGCGAAGGAAGAACTCAGCTTCAGCCCGGCGATGTCTTAGTCATTTACTCGGATGGAGTGACTGAAGCGGCCAGTCCGTCCGGAGAAGAGTTTGGACCGACACGCTTGTACGAAACTGTTTCGCGCAACGTTGAATCCTCAGCCGCAGGTATTCGCGATCGAATCGAGTCTGCCCTTACAAAGTTCTCGCAAGGCACGCAGGCGGCGGACGACATCACACTGGTAATTGTGAAGCGCCAGGCAGAAACGAAGTATCTCGCCATGGGCAGTATGGGCGATTAGCGAGGCCTTAGAACTGAATACGCATTATGGGACGGGTGGGTGAGCGCCGCGCGACTTCTGTGAAGCCCGCAGCGCTAAATGCTGACGAGATGCCGTGCCACAAAAACGGATCGGCTACCTGGGTTTCGCCGGTTTCAGTGGGATAACCTTCAACGATCTTCGCGCCATGACTGCGCGCAAAATCTACCGCCGCACGTAATAGTTGCGCTGAGATACCCTGTCGACGGTAACCCCTCTTCACAAATAGACAGGAAATAGACCAGACAGGTTTCTCGTCTACCGGCTTCAGAATACGTGACCGTTCCAATGCTCCGTATTCAGTGCGGGGCGCCACGGCACACCATCCGATAACTTCTTTGCCACGATAAGCGAGAATGCCCGGTGGTGTTCCGGAAGCGACTATCTTCTTCAGGGCACGCTTATTTGCTGTCCCCTTTTGCGCTTCGAACTGCTTTCGTGGCAGACGCCAGAACATGCACCAGCACCCACCGCAGGCGCCGCGTTCTCCGAACAGTTCCACCAAATCATCCCAGTGAGCGGCATCAGCTGGTTTAAACGATAGCTCTTTGCTCAATGGTTCTCGAACCACCCTACGCTTAAGGCTCATTTGGCTTACCTGTTAGCAGAGAGTCTGACTTGATCGTCTGAGGACCACTTTCCGTGCAGAGGGCATAGGAAGGTCCTTCATACATTGTTACGCCCGCATATTGTCCTTTAGCGTTCAGGATGTAGAAATTGATGCCGAAATTAGGATCGCCTCTACCATTCAGTAGTCGCTTCTCCACCGTATTTGCTTTTATGCGGCGGAGAGCTTCCATACCGGCATCTTTGGGATGAGCGCCGCGTCGCATCTCCTCAACAATTAGAAACGAACAGAGATTGTAGAGATTCGCCTCTCCCCGGCCGGTTGATCCCGCCGCGCCAACCTGACCATCAACGTAGAGCCCGGCGCCGAGAATCGGAGAATCGCCCACACGTCCGGGGATCTTCCAGGCCAGTCCGCTCGTGGTTGTAACACCGCAAATCTCCCCCTTGGCGTTGATGCCATTGCAGTTGATCGTGCCGTAGAAACCGTCCGGGTGAATCAACCCGTCAGCCACCATTCTGAGACCTTCACGATGCCACAGTTCCGCGCGTTTCAGAGGATCGAGATAGTGTCCCGGGTCGGTACGACGTTTCCATTCCAACCACAGGCGCCGCGAGTTGTCGGTATTCAGATCCTCCTCTATCTTGAAACCCATGTTGCGTGCGAACCACTGAGCACCTTCACCGACCAACAAGTGGTGATCGGTGTGGTCCAGGACGGCCTTGGCAACCAGTGATGGAGTTCTGACGCCTTCGAGCGCCGCTACCGCCCCGGCGCGTCTCTTTGGCCCATGCATGCAGGAGGCGTCGAGTTGCACGACGCCATCAGCATTCGGCAAACCACCATAACCCACACTATCGTCTAATGGGTCCAACTCGCATATGTTGACTCCGGCGATGACAGCATCGAGGACATCGGCGCCTTGCGTGAGCATGTTGAAGGCTTTCTGCACAGCCGTCACATTGCCGTCGTGTTTGAAGCGGTTTCCGTTTCCTGAGGCTATGACGACGGGCTTGACGCCCGTTTGAGTAATGATGTTGGGAAACTGTGTAACTGCGTTGCTCGAGGTAGCGAGTGTAAGACCGGCAGCAGCGCCGGTTCGCACAAAGTCGCGACGGTTGAGTTTTTTCATGTGGGCTCCGGAAAGTGGGCGTTGAGAACGAGCGCAATTCAACCACGCCAGCTATTACTTTGCAATTTTGGTTTAATCTTTGGTTTAGTGGTTGGTGGTTTGTTGTTTGTTGTTAGTTGATCGTTGTTAGTTGTTCGTTGTTAGTTGTTCGTTGTTGGTTCTTGGCTTCAGGCGCTCGGCGATTGATCTTTCCGCCCAACGACGGAGGAGAATCGACTATCAAAGGACGAGCGACGAAAATCAAGTTCAAAGGCCGAAGGCCTAAGGCCAAGAACCAACAACCAACAACGAACACCCAACAACTAACAACGAACAACCAACAACGACCTAAGATCAAAGGCCGATCTCGGCTCTGATCCGTTCAGCCGTCTTGGGACCAATACCATCTACCTGTTCCAAACCACCGCCAGCTACGAACTCTTTAAGATCATTGCGGGAAGTGATTTTGAATTTGTTGTGAAGGAGGGCCGCAGTCTTTGGGCCAATGCCCGGAATCTCCAGGAGCTCAAGCACGGTGGCTGGGGTTTCTGAAGTGAGCTTCTCCCAGGCATCAAATGTTCCGCGCTCGACGAGATCGACGATCTTTCCCGCAATTGCTTTTCCAACACCCGGAATGTCCTGCAAGCCGGCCAATCCTTGAGTTCTGGCGATCTCAGCGACTGACTCTGGCCAGGTTTCAATCGCTTCGGAAGCATTACGGTAGGATCGGAGGCGAAAGGGGTCGTCGCCGCGGATCTCCATCAAAGTGGCGAGTTGCTGAAATCGCCGCGCTATCGATTCGTTGTTCATTTTCTCTTTGTTAGAGTATTTGCAGCGCGAACTACCAATCAGGCTTGTTATAGAGTAGTTGCGATGTAACACGCTACCACTAAACAGCGGCCTGTCGAGCTGTTTAGCCAGGAAGGCTTGACCAACTGCAACTCGATCACTCCTTATCTGGTGGGCCAACAGGTACAACGGCAGGCTAATTGGGAGGGCGAGGTGCGCTTCGACCGCAGTCGTTACTCCATCCCCCCCGAGCATGCTGGTAAGTCCATGTTTGTCGAGGCTTTTCCGGAAAAGATCATCATCCGTAGCGGCGACCTGATCATCGCCGAGCACCAGCGCGCAAGCCAGCCCGATTCTTTTATCGAGCATCCGGAACATATTGCGGCGCTCTGGCAACTCTCACTGCAAAAGCCAGCTCCCGCCGCGCCCCACAGGCAACTCAGTTTCAGTGAGGCCCTCGCGGTCACTCCCTTAACCGCCTATGAACAAACTGCCGTCCAGGAGGTGAAGCCGTGAGCATTACCTACGAACAGCAAGCCCCGGCCGCTCTGCAACAACTGAAACTGACCACCGCCCTGGCCCAACTCGATTCCGCTGCGCAACAAGCCGCGGCGCAAAGTTGGTCCTATTCTCATTTCCTCGGCCCACCAGGAGTGGGGAAAACGCATCTAGCCATCGCCCTCGGTTTGCTGACTGCCGAAGCCGGTCATCGTGTTTACTTCACCACCGCCATTGAGATGACCCGTCGTTTGTCCAAGGCGCTGGCCGAAAGCAAACTTCATCGTGAACTGCACAACCTGACGCGACCCAAACTTCTGATCATTGATGAGGTGGGCTATTTGCAATTGGACCAGACGCAAGCCAGTCTCTTTCTTTCAGGTGATCTCGCAACGCTACGACAACAACAGCGCCATCATCCTCACCTCTAACAAAGCTTTTAGTGATTGGGCGGCAGTCTTTGCCGGTGATGCCATCATGGCGTCCGCAGCACTGGACCGCTTGCTCCACCGCTGCACCATTATCAATATTCGTGGCGAGAGCTTCCGGCTGAAAGAAAAACGCCAGGCCGCCCGCGCTACACTCGTGTTGTCCGTTAGTTGCGTCAGGCGGTCAATCAGGTCGTATTGGTAGGTAGCGTTTGTCGCGCCATTCAAACTCAGTTGCGAACGGTTCGAGTTGGCATCGTATTGATAACTGACCACCTGACCGAAAACGTCCGTCACGGAAGTCATTTGCGAGCGTGCGTTGTACTCGTAAGCAGTCGTCTTCTGGGCCGGATCAATCGTACCCGTCAATCGATGGCATTATCGCAAAAACGTGGTGACTCTTGCCGCCTGATTGCTTTTGGTGCTTTGGTCAATAAGCTGACGGTATCACAACATAGAACTCCGCGCGCGCATCACTGCGTGATCAACGTACTGCTTGGGATGCGCGAGGCTCGAGCGCAACGGCAAAAACCGGCGATTTCTTCTCAACCTGCCGCAAGCGTAAATCAATCAACTTCTTATCCTCTTCATTAAGTGATCCTGAGTTATGAATCAATCTATAGATCTTCATTCTCAAAGACTGAGGTTCCGCTCTGAGCAGTGCCAGGAAGCCGGCAGTGTCGTGTAAAAGCTGATCGCTTGCTTCGTCACCGATAATTTCCGCCAATGCTCCATCAGCCCAATCTGCGGAGCGCAAAAGCTCTCGCAGGCGCTCTTGGTCGCCCTTGTTGATTAAGCGAATGAGCAGTGATGCAGCTTGATCAGCGTCTAAGCCCTTGAACTTAGAATCTCTTGATAATGCAGACGTTATTACATCCGCGTTCGATTGGTATTCGTGATTCAGGTTAGCAAGAGCAAAGGCAATTTGTGGTTGCAGCGCATCATCACGCGGAAGTTTGCGGCGAAGAGCCAATAACTCGTCGACTACATTGTGACGAGAACGCATTTCCTGAAAGGCTTCTTCTCCGCGTTCGCCGACGTCTTCCGAAAACAGTCTAACCAGTTTGTATCAGTCTGTTATCCACCGATGGGATGTCCGAGTTAGTTCGCGCGGTTTTATTCACTTGTTTAGTCGTCGTACTGCACGTTGCAAAAAGGCAGAATAGAATGAGCGGTAAATATCGAAGTTTCATATCGAAGGCTCGTCTCCCTATATATTTGGTCTGAAGTCCCGTTATGGTAGTCCTAGATTGCCTCTCAATACGGGCTGCCATGGAGTCTTGGCCTGAGTCGGATTATTTGCCAACGAATGCAAATACTGACTATCACCCACAAATATGAACTCTAAGGGATCATCCTTCGGCAGTCCCTGTATCGCTTGGATTAGGCTATTTACATCTCCGTTTCCGAGCATTCGATTTGGCTTACTTGCCGTGGCTATACCCTCGAAATATTCGTTGTCACACCCACACGCATTAATGCGATTCCCGTTCTTATCCAGCAACAAGATGTAGGCGATGCCAGTGCCCCCATTGCTGCGGGCCCCAACAACGACAAGAATGCTAGCTAACCCAAGCGGGTCAATTGATCCTAGGGGGCTATTGTCCACGTAGGAATAGCCGTTAATGCCGCCCTCGAACCCAATCGGACCTTCGCTAATAAATCTTCTTTGCAGCGGATCGTACCAGCGAGCACGGAAGTGCATCAAAGCCAACTCCGGGTCAACTTCGCGGCCCGTGAATGCGTACCGAGTTAAAGCAGAACTACTAGTTAGACTGCCGAACGAGTCGTAGCTCAGGTTGGATGAGAGGCTGCCACTTACGTCGGCTAAAGCGCGCGTAGTGTTGAGATGATCAGTTAGGAAATACAAACTCCCATCGCCACTGGTTTGTCGTAGCTTGTTGTCAATTCCTGGCCCATTCAGGTAATCACCCGTCGTCGCGCCACTTGCATCTAAGTCACGCACCACGTCTGCATCTTCATAGACAGATTTCATCGTTCCGCTTACGCTGCTTGTTCGCTGCACGCGGCGACCAAGTGCATCGTAGTTGTAGATCACGGTCACTCCGCCCGAAAGCATCGCCTCCTTTAGCCGGTTTTCGTAATCCCACGTGTAAGTCCAACTGCTAGTTGAATCGGTTTTGGATATCGTATTTCCATTTGTGTCATAGCCGAAGGAAGTACCATTCGCCGCCACAAGTCGACTAAACGGTTGGTATGTGTAGCTCGAACCTTGATGTGACGCAGTGCGGTTACCGACATCATCATATGTGTAACTCTCATTTGGCTGGTTCGGATGCGTTGCCGCAGTGAGACGATCGAGAGTGTCGTACGTGTAGTTGTGAGTACCGGCGCCATCAATCATCTGCGTGATATTGTTGACGGCGTTGAATTGGTATTGAAAGTCAGCGAGCGTGTTTGGCGTCTTTGCGTGGGTCAGGCGGGTGAGGCGCTCAAGGCCATCATACGATAGGCATTGACGACACCATTTGGGAGTGTTCGTGAGGTCAGTCTGTTCGTGGCGTCGTAGGGACAAAAAAGTTGACCGTTTCATCAATGCCGAGCTCGTTTAGGTGTAGCTCTCGTTTCGGCTAATTCGGCTGGGTGGCCGCTGTGAGGCAGTCAAGCGTGTCGTAGCGTCAGGGAGCTCAATCGAATCGAGAACTGTCATTGTTCGGACTTTTTGGCAGTCAACAAACTATGGATTAGATCGCCAACGGTCGGTGGGAACATTTTAGGAATCTGCAATCCGGATTGCTGATATCGTTTAACCATCTCAGCTTCAAGATCGCTCATGCCTATGTGATACTCCGTCAGAAAACCGGTAAGGGGCTCTAGTTCGGCAAATGCTTGGTCCGGTGTTATCTTAAATGGATCTATGCCGAGCATATTCGCTATAAATCGTCTTTCCCGAATAATGTCGGCTTCTTCAGCGGCAAACCGCTTCCGGTAAGCTGTTATAAAATCTGTGTCGGGGAGTTCGGCAATTGCCCGGAATTTTTTTCGCTTACTCAATTGTGACGCAACGGCTAAACCTCCAGCGGCCATCAAGATCCATATAAAGACATTCATTGCTGTGACTCCCTTAGGGGTCTCTTAATTGCACGGATTGCGATAGCAAAGTTCAGCGCAAGAACCGAGCAACCCCCAATCGTAAAATCCCTCAAAGACGAGAAAAGGAGTTGCTATATTCGAGGCAAGCCTCCCTCCAATTCGCAGGACGTTTGCAACTGGTGTTAACCGACGAGGCAGATAATGCCCTATTACACTAGGTATCGTCGTTAGTGGCTGTTCGGAGTATGGAACTCTGAATGGCGGCAGCGAAGTGGGCGAGGTTCCTAATTCAAACGTCGGCGCTCGACGCAAGCACTGTTCCGATTTGAACATTTAATGAAACTCGATTCTGTTGTGACTCAGAACGTGGATTATTTCGCAATAGGCCGCGAGAATTTGCCCACTTCCCAATTTGTTATGCATAGCGACGTATACAGTTTTGGTGCTTTGTCGCCAGAACGAACGTGCCGGCTGTGCCCACGTTCCCTTGACTGTAACCTAGTTGGCCAGGTGAGAAGCTACGGTCGAACTCTATGAAGCGGTAGAGTTCTTTCTGGCCGAATCGCGTGGGATAAGTAAAATAAGTGTCATGTTATTTAGCAGGAGGCTGGTTTGCGACGATCATCGTGCCGGTGCCACTATCAGTGAAGACCTCTGACAGCAAGGCGTTGCGTTTTGTGCCGCTAATGATGTGGGCGCTGTGGACTCCGCGCGCGAGCAAGGTCGTGAGGCTCTGCAGTTTCGGAATCATTCCTCCCTTGGCTGAACCACTCTCAATCAGTTGCGACGCTTCCTCCATCGTCAGACGCGACAACTTTGTGTCTGCCTCTCCGTGACGCAAGTAAATGCCATCTACGTCTGAAAGTAGAATCAGCTTCTCCGCCTTGAGCTGAACCGCAATCTCCGCCGCGATGGTATCTGCATTGATGTTAAAAACCCTGCCTTCATCATCGGCCCCTAACGAGGAGATTACCGGCAGGTAGCCGTGATCCAGCAGTACGCTGAGCAAGCGCGAGTTTATCCGGACCACGTCCCCCACATGGCCAAAATCAACTTTCGCACGCTCTCCAGTTTCTCGATTCAGAACCTCTGATGGCGGTCGCCGTTCCGCATGAACAATATTTCCATCTATTCCTGAAAGCCCCACCGCTTCGATGCCGCGATTTCTCAAAGCTGACAGAATGTCAGTGTTGATCTTTCCTGCAAAGACCATTTTGGCCATGTCGAGCGTTTCGTCGTCTGTGACTCTGCGTCCATCGATTATTGTCTGCTCAACACCCATGCGACCCGCCAATTCGGTTAACTGTTTGCCGCCTCCATGGACCACGCAGACCCGAATCCCAACCTGATGGAGCAGCGCCAGCTCCTCGGCCAACGAGATGAGGTTGGAGTGGTCTTCCGTCGCCTTTCCCGAAATCTTTACGACAAACGTCTGGCCCTTAAAGCGCTGAATATATGGCAACGCTTCGCGCAACAGATCCAGACGAGTCTGATCGTCAATTGCTGCTCGCGCGTTTTGTTGCGGCGGGTTGCTCATTCTACGAGTCCTTTGAGAATTGCCTTCTGCACGTGTAAACGGTTTTCTGCCTGATCGATGACGACGGATGCAGCAGAGTCGATCACCTCATCGGTTACAATTACGTTTCTTCGCACCGGTAGACAATGCATGAACACGGCCGAGTCAGTTCGTGCCATCTTCGCCGCATCTACAATCCACTTACCACGGTACCGCGCCCGTTCTTCAATCTCCCTTTCAGTTCGTCCGTAGAACTGCTTCGATCCCCAACTCTTTGCGTAGATCACTTGCGCACCCGTGAATGCAGCCTCCACGTCGTTAGTTAGTTTCAGGCTGCCACCGGAATGCTGCGCCCGCTGAGTTATAAGCTGCATCAACTCTTCGTCCAGTTCGTAACCGTCAGGGTGGGCAATTGTGACGTCATGTCCAAATTGCGCCGCCGCCAATGCGAAGCTGTTGGGCACCGCCATTGGCAGAGTCTTGGGATGCCAGGCCCAGCTCAAAACCACGCGCTTACGTCCCGGTCCAAGCTTTTCGCGGATCGTCATCATATCCGCCATCGATTGACACGGATGGTGCATCGCGGACTCAAGGTTGATCACCGGGACCTCGGAATACTTTGCAAACGCATTTAACACCGGGTCGATTCGCTCTGATTGCCAGTCATTAAGCGCTGCAAACGTGCGAACCCCGATGACGCTACAGTATCGACCGAGGACTCTAACAAACTCGGCTACGTGCTCAGTTTTGTCCCCAACCATCACCACACCGTCTCGGTGCTCAATGGTCCAGCTGGTGTCACCGGGCTCCAATACCACCGGATTTCCGCCGAGTTCGTATATGCCAACCTGCATCGATGCTCGCGTGCGCAGACTTGGATTGAACAAGACCAGGGCAATGGATTTGCCGGCCAATGGTTTAGATTGCGGGTCGCCAGTCTTCATACTCGAAGCCGAATCAAGCAGATGCTCAAGTTGAGCACCTGTGAATTGAGCAGTTGTTAAAAAATGCTTTGCCATTGGAATGATCCGGCTTTAGATCTGCAACGCGCTGAGAAATAGGTCGACGTGAGAGCGTTGCAGACACAGTGGGGGCAAGAGTCGGAGAACCTTTGGATCGTTGGAAGTTCCGGTAATGACCTGTCGTTCAAGTAGACGGGCGTGAATGGGAGCCACGGCATCGCTGAACTCGATCCCAAGCAGCAATCCAAGTCCCTTCACTCCGGTGATATCCGGAAGGCTCCCGAGTCGTTGTCGAATATAGATTTCAACATCACGCACGTTAGCCAGCATCTGTTCATTTTCTAAGGCTTCGATCGTTGCGGTAACAGCGACCATGGCGATCATGCCGCCGCCAAAAGTGGTTCCCAGGTCGTTCTCTTTGATCGAGGAAGCAACTGTTTTGTTGACTAGGCAGGCGCCTACGGGAATGCCGCTCCCCAGGGCCTTTGCCAAAGTAACAATATCTGGAACGACACCATCACCTGCAGCACTGCCGGCGAAGAACCACTCTCCCGTGCGGCCGGCACCGGTCTGTACCTCGTCATAAATGAGGAGGATACCTCGTTCGTCGCAAAGGGTTCTTAAATCGCGATAGAAACTTGGCGGCGCCAGGCGCACGCCGGCCATTGATTGAATGGGCTCGAGCATGATCGCTGCGACGGTTTCATCTACCGCATCGCGAACTGATTCAATGTTCCCAAACTCCGCCTCAATATGGCCCGGCACGTTTGGCTTTCCGAGATCGCGATATTTGCCCAGGAACGTCGCGCTAATCGCATCCGCGGTTCGACCATGAAAGCCTCCCGAGAAGGTAACAATACTCTCGCGTCCCGTAACCATGCGGGCCATACGCATCGCGTTCTCGTTGGCTTCCGTTCCGGAGTTACAAAAGAACGCCTTAGTCAGGGGAGGTGGAGCGATGGAAAGGAGTTTCTCGGCGGCCCGGGCGCGCGTTTCGGAATAGACCAGATTCGAATAGAAGAGCAATTTCCGGCATTGCTCCTGAATCGCAGTAACAACATGAGGATGAGAGTGTCCTGTACCTGCTACCGCGTGACCGCCATAGAGATCGAGGTATTTCGTCCCGTCGGCAGTATATAACCAGACACCATCACCTCGCTCAGCCACAATCGGGATCTTCTTGTATGTCGCGAGCTGGTAACGGTTCTCAAGCTCAACGATCTCTGCTTCGGTGCTTGTGTAGGTAGTCACTGTAGTTCTTGCTCGCTATGGATTTGTCCCTAATAACATGAGTCCGGTTTTCTCAGCCAATCCGCACATCAGGTTCATGTTCTGCACGGCCTGCCCCGCCGCACCCTTCACCAGATTGTCTAAAGCGGAGAAGACCACTAGCTGGCGGCCTCTTACCGCAAAACCGATGTCACAGAAGTTCGTGGTCTTGACCCAGTTGATATCCGGGGAGCCAGCAACTATTCGAACAAAGTCTGAGTCCTCGTAAAACTGCTGGAACAGTTGTCGCACCTGGCTCTCCATCATCGCATCGTGGAACTCAACGTAGATCGAAGCAAAAATTCCTCGAGCTACCGGCAGCGAATGCGTCATGAACACCAATTCGTTGGTCCAGTCGCCCACGCGACGCAGTTCTTGTTCGATCTCAGGCACATGTTGATGCGTGAAGGGCTTGTACGCGTAAAAAGAGTTCATCCGTTGCGGGTGATGTGTGTTGGCTGCCGGTTTTGCACCCGATCCCGACGAACCGGTCTTGGCGTCAACAACTACTCGGCCCGCGATCAAGTCGTTCGCGACCAACGGCGCAAGGCCAAGCAGCGTCGCGGTGGCGAAACAGCCCGGATTGCTGATGTACTGCGCCTCGCGAATTGCGTTGCGATTGAGTTCCGTTAATCCATAGACAAATCGGTCCTGAACATGCATTGCAGTGTGCTCTCCACCATAATGCTGCTCGAATTCGCTCTTATCGCGGAGTCTAAAATCGCCGGACAGATCAATGACCTTTGTGTTGGCGGGGAGTTGCGGAACCAGGTCCATTGCTTGCCCGTGGGGCAGCGCGAGAAATACGCATTCAGTTTCCGACGCGAGTTTTAGCGCGTCATCGGAATTATGAAAGGAGAGATTGGTGACACTGAGAAGATTGCGATGAACTTCACTCACAAGCTTCCCAGCCTGCTCGTTTGCCGTGACGAACCTCACATTTGCGAGTGGGTGTTGCAGAAGGATGCGAAGCAGCTCTGAGCCTCCGTAACCGGAGCCACCAAAAATACCGATTTGAAGGGTTTGATTTCGCATCTTGTCCACTTGTCGCCCTCAGTTGCAGACCGAGGAGAAAGAAAGCGGCGGCGCGGGCTAGCGCCCTTGCCGCCGCACTCCAAAATCTACGCTGCTATGCGTTCTCTCGCCTGTTGCAGTCGTTCATTAACAAGACTGAAGAGTCTCGTGCCGTTGCGTTTTGCGTTGGCGGCGCGAATCCCAAACTCGCGCTCAATGTAGTCCTCACCCATCTGCGAGTCGGTTACTGAGCCACTAATCACATCTATCTCCAGGCCACGCTGTCGCATCAACGCAATGCCGCCCCAGGCTCCGACGTAGTCTGAGGCGCAAAATACGAGAGCTGCGGTCGCTTCCAGCAATTCGCGGTCGGCAAATACAGACTCAACTGAATAACCGCCGAGAATTCCATCCCCCAGCTCGATCACGATCAGATCAGGAGCTGCGAGATTCAATTGTGCAATGATCGCTTTGGCCGTGGGCGCCAGGTCGCCCACATCGACGGTTGATGCGAGACCGCAGTCAAGAAAACTTGCTGTAGCGATGGCGCCATGGTCCTCCATATTTAATGTGTCGCGCAGACATGCCACACCCGATAGCTTTGCCGCGGCAACGCGCATACCGGCACGTGTGGCCTGCCTTATCAGTTCGGTTGCTGCGCAGGTTTTACCGCTGTTCATACTAGTGCCGGCAATCATAACCAGTGGAGGCGTCTCACCGAGATGGGTTCGTGCCGGTAACGCTGCTTCGCTAATATTCAGCGTACTACCCTTGGTGTCGCAGGCGATTCCCAGCACCTCCAGCTCGATCGCCTCCCCAAAGCTCGAATGATGCCCCGTGCAGCGACCGATAACGCCACCCATGTTCAGCAAGTGAAGGCGGTCGCCTCGACTCACGGTATCGGGAATGTCGCCAACGAAGCCTTTCAACGCGCGTCGCTTGCCCAGAACACCGGCGATCAGATCTCCAGGGTTTATTTTGGCCAAGCGGCCGTTTGGCAGTTCCAGCATGTTGTACGTGGCACTGTCAGTAAGCGCGCGCACAGCAATTACATCACCTGCCCGGGGATGCTTGTTTTCGTATTTGACGGTGAGCGACTTCTGAACTTCCAGTGGCGATGTCGCTGAACCGATCTTTTCGATTTCGACAATAGTCATCTGTTTCCCTTTCCCCGCAGACGCAGTCGCAGCGCATTCAACTTGATGAAACCTTCAGCATCGCGCTGGTCATAAACGCTTTCGGCCTCGAATGTTGCGACCTTCTCGTCGTAGAGTGAGTGTGGTGAACGTCGTCCCACAACTATGGTGTTTCCCCGGTAGAGTTTTAACCGCACATCACCGGTAACGTTCTGCTGGGTCTCGTCGACCATCTTTCGCAATAGGTCAAATTCTGGTGCAAACCAGAATCCGTAATAGACGCATTCAGAGAATCTCACTGATAACGAATCCCGCAGGTGCATCACCTCGCGGTCGAGCGTGATGGATTCCAGAGCGCGATGTGCTGTCTGCAAGATGGTCACGCCCGGAGTTTCATAGACGCCTCTTGATTTCATTCCAACGAAGCGGTTTTCGACGAGATCCACGCGTCCAATCCCATGATCATGGCCAAGAGCGTTTACGCGCTCGAGCAGCGTAACGGGATCCAAGAGATCTCCATTCAGCGCGACCGGCGCTCCCTCAGCAAAAGACACGGTGACGTACTCCGGCTCGAGACGGGCGGTTTCGGGCGAGAGCGTTAACAGGAACATGTCCTCAGGAGGCTCTGCCCAAGGATCTTCGAGCAGGCCGCCCTCGAAAGAGATGTGCATCAGATTTCGGTCAGTCGAATAGGGCTTTTCCTGCGTCGCACTTACGGGAATCTCATGAGTTTCAGCGTAGGCCAGAAGATCACTTCGGCCTTTGAAGTCCCATTCCCGCCAGGGAGAAATGACCTTGATGTCAGGCTGGAGAGCGTAATAGGCGAGTTCGAATCGAACCTGGTCGTTGCCTTTTCCTGTGGCGCCATGAGCCACAGCGTCTGCGCCCTCTTGCTGTGCAACTTCAATCTGCCGTTTTGCGATGACGGGGCGGGCAAGGGAAGTGCCGAGAAGGTAGACCCCCTCATAAGTCGCATTTGCCTTCAAAGCGGTCCAGACATACTCGCGGACAAACTCTTCGCGCAGATCTTCTACGATGAGTTTCGAAGCGCCCGTAGCCAGTGCCTTATCTTCGAGGCCGTCGAGTTCCGCACCTTGGCCCACATCAGCGCAGAAACAGACAACTTCGCAGGAGTATTTCTCTTTCAGCCAGCGCACCATGACAGACGTGTCGAGGCCGCCGGAGTATGCAAGAACGATCTTGTTCATCTAATCGTTTCCCAAACCTTCTTCATAGCGAACCGCTGCGCTTTCCGATCAACCACCGCTATGAAAATCGTGTCCTCTCCCGCCAGCGTTCCCACTATTTCCGGAATCGCAGCAGCGTCGATTTGAACGGCGACTGCCGAAGCCAGACCGGGTTCTGTTCGAGCAACGACCAGGTTGTCGCCTGACAGGTCAAGGCTCAAAAGCCCACGTGCCGCCGCCCCGTCAACTCGTGGTACTGTGTAGCGCCCGTGAAGCTTAACAATCCCGAGTTCTTCCAGGTCACGCGAGACACTGGACTGCGTTGCCGGAGCCCCGGCGCGTTCAAGATACGCACGCAATTCGTCCTGTGTGCCAATTGACTTGGCCTGAATCAAGCGCAATAACTTCTTTTGTCGTTCCGCCTTCTGCATAAAACCAATCCCCCAGGTTTCTATGCAAAAATATTGCATAGACCGTGCATAGATGCATAAACTACCAGCGGCGATGCATCCGGTCAAGGCAAAGCGGGAAAAATTGCTTGTTTAAACGGAGGCGTGGAGTGGAATGAGTGACGCAGAAAAGATGTGGGGCAGCCGGTTCAAAGGCGAGGTGGATCCCGCCTTTGCAAGGTTCAACCGCTCTTTCGGATTTGACCGGCGGCTGTTTGCGGTTGACGTGCGGGCTAGCATCGCTCACGGCAATGCGCTTGTCGGAGCCGGAGTGCTGGCCCCTGACGAGGCCGCTCAGATCCGGCAGGCCCTGGAGAGGATTCTGCAACTTGGCCAGGCGGATGAGGCTTATTTTGACCAAATCGCCGCAGAGGATGTTCACTCATTCGTGGAAGCGCGGCTCATCGAACTGACCGGTGACCTCGGACGCAAGCTGCATACTGGGCGCAGCCGCAACGATCAAGTCGCAACGGACCTACGGTTGTGGTTGCGTGAGGCAATCGAAGCAGTGATAACCAGGTTGCGGGAGACTCAAACAGCCTTGCTGGATCTGGCGGAAAAGTATCCCGATGCGGCCCTGCCTGGTTACACGCATCTTCAGCGCGCACAACCGATCTTGTTTGCACACTGGTGTCTGGCCTACTTCGAGATGTTCTCGAGAGACCGCGAACGACTGCGGGAAGTTAACCAGCGTGTAAACGTAATGCCACTGGGTTCCGCCGCACTGGCAGGAACTTCATATCGCATAGACCGTGAAGCTGTCGCACGCGAGCTCGGGTTTGCCAATGTGTCAAACAATAGTGTGGATGCCGTGAGCGACCGCGATTTTTGTGTTGAGTTTGTGCATGCCTGTGCGCTCGTAATGGTCCATCTGTCACGTTTGACTGAAGATGTGATTCTTTATGCAACGACTGAGTTTGGTTTTATTGAATTGAGCGATGCTGTTGCAACGGGTTCAAGTTTGATGCCACAGAAGAAGAACCCCGACTCGCTTGAGCTGGTAAGGGGAAAAGCTGGGCGCGTCTTTGGAGATCTAGTTGGCTTATTGACAATGCTTAAGGGATTACCGCTTGCTTACAACAAAGACATGCAAGAGGACAAAGAGGCGGTTTTCGATGCGTTCGATTCTGCTGTTGCGGCCCTGCAGACAACTCAAACGGTACTTCGAAATAGTAGCTTGAATGAGGAGAGGGCCGGTAGAGCGGCGGCAAGCGGTTACATGAATGCTACGGAGCTCGCTGATTATCTGGTGCGAAAGGGCATGCCGTTTCGGGAGGCGCACCAGACGGTTGGCCGCATTGTGATGAAGGCGATCGAATCAAAGGTCGAACTGCACGAGTTACCAATCGATGTGCTACATGGATTTTCACGTTTGATTGATGCCGATGTGCTAACTGCGCTCTCACTTGAAAGCACTCTCGCTTCAAAGTCTCAATTAGGAGGCACCGCGCCAGAAGCAGTCGCAAAAGCCTTAGCCGAGGCCCGTGGAAGGCTATAGATCTGATCATGTCCGTTCGTGCTTTTGTGGAGAGGAAGGCACGATCCCTGGTTCGATTCCAGGCAGGCGCACCAATCTATTTCTCTTTGGATTTAGATTTTTTGCGCTCGTATTTGGCTGCTTCCCGAGCAATTTTTTTTCGGAACGGCCATTAGCTTACGGGCCAAGTCTTTGAAGTTGTCCGATTGTTCGTTGCTAGTTTCCCGCTTCGGCGTTGCTTTCTTCATCGTTTTCATTCTTAGCGACTTCACCGCTCAGAGTCAACATCCGCATGTTGTCTTTCACGAGCCGCCTTAGTTCCCAATAGAAAAGCATTCACTAGATTAGCGAGGCCTAAACCACCGAAGATCGTTCCTGCTACATCATGGCCGTGATTAACTAAATAGACGCCGCCCAGAATAGCGGTCATCCCTATGATAAAGGCAAAAATGACACCCAAAACAGAGCGAATCACGCCACCCTTGTAGATCCACCTTTCGTTTGAACGGCGAGTCTGTCCCTGTTCTCGAAACGCATTTACGATCTCGTCCAGAATAGCTGGGGATAATTCTCCGTACTTACGTAGAACCTCGGGAGATGGCAGGGGGCCGACGTGGATCGAACCTTCGGCGCGCGTCGCGACAATTCCCTCTGGTCCTTCAACTATGTTTCTCACAACGGAAAAACTAGCAGAACTAGGTCGGTTATTTTGGGGTGGCTGTGAGGGCTTTTCGTCGCTCAAAATCGTTAAGCACAGCGTAAAGATCGCGTCCTATGGCTTGCCAATCGTCAGCGATGGCTAATGTATCCACCTCTTCAGCTGACAACGAACCATACAGGTCACGAAGCGATGGCATCAGATCGCCAGACCAATCAACAGCATCGGCCATGCCCTCTCGGAATGTGGGTATATGTAATCCTGCCTTGTAGCGCCGCATACGCTCTATAGAAAGCCGTTTATAGCGTCTTCTCAACTTCGTACTCATTCGATAATTAAAGGCCGTTTCCTTACGGCTACGGCCTGCCCCTATAGTTCAAAAGCTCAGGGGTTGTCAAGAGTTATTGTGGGTCAGCATCACTGTTCAAGTCAACCCTTCCAGTGAGTTCAGCGTAAGTTAATCTCCGACCGGTGACCATGCCTGAGACTTCAACAAACCGATCAGCGTCCGTCGTTCTGCGGTTGTCGTATCTAAATGATTGCTCGTCCAAGTATCTGAAAAGGTGAAATGGTTCGACGCTAACATAGGTTCCTTTAATGCTGCGTCTCAGAAGCGACCAGAAATTCTCGATTCCGTTGGTATGAACGCGACCATTATAACGTAAGTCTCAGCATGGTTCACAAAGTCGTGGAAGTATTCGCCATCAAGACCCTGGTACGCCCTCCACGCATCGGTAAACAACTCCGAACCCTGTTCGATGTTATTACGAATCTCTTTGTGCAATGACGCGCGATCCGTATTCGGTACAACCTTCGCGATTACTTCGCCGTGTCGTTCAAGCATTCCCATGACAAGCATCTTGCTAGCGCCTCCCGTGCCAGTAACTTTTCGAGCGCGGGCTGACTTGTGCATGTTACGCGATAGGCCACCGATCACGGTTTCATCCGCTTCAATTGTTCCCGACAGTTTTTTGAATGTCCCCGTTTGCATGGCAAGTCGGATTCTGTGAAGTAGGAACCACGCAGATTTTTGTGTAATGCCCAATGAGCGGGAAATCTCATAACTGGAGATGCCATTCTTAGCATTAGCAATCAGCCAGATCGCTGCCAACCACTTATCCAAACCAATTGGGCTATCCTCCATAACGGTTCCAACTTTGACGGAGAATTGCTTTTTGCAACCCTTACACTTCCAGAGCCTGCGGGTAGACAGATATGAGACTTCGCGGACTTCGCAGATCGGGCAAGTCACGCCGTCGGGCCAGCGGAGCTGGGATAGGAAATTAATGCAATTCTCAGGGTCTGAAAAGTAGAGGATTGCTTGTTGAAGTGTCTTGGGAAATGCTGTTTGCTTCGTCATAGTGGGGGCATTGTCTCATAGAACCGTGGGTGAGTCAAGTATATTATTACCCTAATTTGATTTCTCTGCGCGACTTCTGTCTCTCCCTGAACTCTGTGGTCATGTGACTCGTGGGACAATCAACCACAAGCCACAAGAGTTCGCACAGAGAAAACGACAAATTGGGACACCCCCTGGGGCAAGGGCTTTTTCTTTTTGAGTTCCTGTATTAGAGTGACGCCTTCTTCAGTTCCCGGAAATCGGGCTCTTCAACCAAAGCTTTCCATAACTTGAATCGAGGTTGTTCAGCAGATGACTACCTCTCGACGTACTTTTCTTAAGTCAGCCGGGATTGCCGCGGGAGCTGTTGCGCTTCCTTCCGCTTTACCGTCGTGGATTCGTGACATTGAGGCAGCTGAAGCCGCCGCCGCTGCAGGTGTAGATAAGAATGCACTAGCCGATATCGCAATAAGCATTGCCAAGCGACTGGGTGTCAGCTACGCGGACATTAGAATTAATCGTTATCGAAACGAGGCAATCTCCACACGCGAACAGCAGGTACAGAATGTGTCCCGCAGCCAAAGCTTTGGCTTTGGGGTTCGCGTCCTGTTCAAAGGTACCTGGGGATTTGCTTCCAGTCGAAGAGTCACCCCAGAGGATGTGCGGCGCGTAACTGCGCAGGCGGTCGAAATCGCGCGAGTCAATTCTGTTTATCAGCGAAAGCGCATTGCGATGGCGCCTGCTTCCAAAGTAACAGCCAGCTGGAAGAGTGTTTTTGAAAGGGATCCATTCGACGTATCTATAGACGATAAGATCCAGTTTCTCCTGGGGCTCAACCAAACGGCGATGAAAACCGAGGGCGTTAGCTTTGTCAATTCTTCATTGAGCTTCGTGAACGAACAGAAGTTCCTTGCATCGACAGATGGTTCGCGAATCGAGCAATACATCATTCGCACCAACCCTGGTCTAAATGTTATAGCTGTCAATCGTTCGACCGGAGATTTTCAGTCGCGCTCTGCGCTGGCGGGCCCACAAGGAATGGGCTACGAATACATGGAGAAGCACGACTGGAATCGGGAAGCCGAACAAGCCGGTTCAGATGCAACACAGAAGTTAAAAGCCAAACCGGTTACGCCCGGAAAATACGATCTGATACTTGACCCATCTCACCTTTGGCTGACGATTCACGAATCCGTCGGACACCCGACGGAACTCGATCGAGCGCTCTGGTGGGAAGCTGACTTCGCCGGCACCAGCTTCCTCACGCCCGATAAGACGGGCAAGCTCAAATTCGGGTCGGACATCGTCAGCTTTGTGGCAGATCGAACGCAGCCCAGGGCCCTGGCCACAGTGGGGTACGACGATGAAGGTGTGCCCGCTCAAAGCTGGCACCTTGTGAAGAAAGGCATATTCGTTGACTGGCAGACTACACGCGACCTCACGGCCGCGTCGCCGCGAAAGAAGTCGTATGGTTGTTGTCATGCCGACAGTTGGGGGAGTGTCTCATTTCCTCGCATGCCGAATGTGTCGCTTGAGCCTGCACCAGCCAACACTACGATGGAGGACCTGGTAAAGGATGTTGAGAACGGAATCCTAATCTACGGCGATGGGAGTTTCTCCATCGATCAGCAGCGATACAACTTTCAATTCGGTGGTCAAACGTTTTGGGAGATCAAAAACGGCAAAGTGGGCGCCATGCTGCGTGACGTTGCGTACCAGTCTCGGACGACCGACTTCTGGAATTCCTGTGACGGGCTGGGAGGCAAATCCACTTACGAGCTGGGCGGGAGTTTCAACGACGGCAAGGGCGAACCCACACAATCCAACGCGGTAAGTCACGGTTGTCCTGTGGCGCGATTCCGCGGAGTGAATGTTCTGAATACCTCGGCCAGACGGTGACGACCTCAAATTGGAGGGTTCTTTGTGATGCTTTTAACTGAACGGGAAGCTCGCAAAATCACAGAAAAGCTGTTGGGCCATGTGAAAGCGGATGACGCAGCAGTAAGTGTGTTTAGCGAGAACTATTCGAATCAACGCTTTGCGGCGAACCACTTCACCACTTGCGGTGCGCGTGAGAATGCGACTGTTAGTGTTGCCGTTTGGATTGACAGAAAACGAGGCTCCGCCTCCACCAACGAAATTGACGACGAATCTCTTAAAGCTGTGGTTGCTCAGGCGGAAGAGCTTGCGAGGATCTCGCCCGTTGATCGCGAATACATGCCGACTCTCCCTCAACAGAACTACAAGCCTGTCAAAGCTTATTCAGAAGCGACTTCGACCATCTCGCTGGGCGCCCGTGCCAGGGCCATCAACGACGTGATCGCCGCCTGTGAAAAGGCGAAAGTCGTTGGAGCAGGATTTCATCAGGCACGCGGTAATGCATTTGCCTCGGCAACGAAGAATGGAAATTTCAACTACGACCGTAGCAGTCTTGTTAGCTTATCTACCACTGCTCGGACGCCCGATGGCAGCAGCTCTGGTTACTTCTTAAGGAACCATTTTGATGTTGGGCGGCTAGATGTCAGACGAGTTGCAAATGAGGCTATTCGCAAGGCGCTTGAGTCTCGCAATGCTCGCAAGCTTGAGCCCGGAATTTACCCGGCGATACTTGAACCACAGGCAGTCGCAGATCTGTTAGGCGGGTTCGCTTTTGGTTTCGACGCGCGCAGTGCGGACGAGGGGCGTAGTCCGTTCTCGGCTCCCGGCGGCAAGACAAAGGTGGGCGAAAAGATCTTTGACGAGCGTATCAATGTCTACAGTGATCCCTGGAATGCTGACTTGCCGGGTTCAAAGGCTACGCAAAGTGGACTGCCAGCGGAAAAGATCCATTTGGTGCGCAACGGTGTGCTTGAGAACCTGGTCTATTCACGTTTTTGGGCGAAGCAGAAAGGTAAAGAGCCGACGCCTGGACCAGTAAACAACATCATGGAGAGTTCCGCGCCGCCCACGTCCATAGAAGAGATGATCAGGGCGACGGATCGTGGTTTGCTCCTTGGCAGGTTTTGGTATATCCGCGGAGTCGACCCACGCGTGGCATTACAAACAGGACTAACGCGTGATGGCATTTGGTATATCGAAAACGGAAAGATTCAGTATCCGGTACAGAATTTCCGTTTCAATCAAAGCATCATCCAACTGCTTGCGCCCGGCAATGTGGAGATGATTGGGAGATCCGAACGCGTAGGTAGTTCGGAAGGACAGGGCGGAAATTCAGCCTTGCTACCCGCGCTCAAGGTGAAGGAGTTTCATTTCACGTCGCAGTCGGAAGCCGTGTGAAGTTTTTGGAGTGCGGCGGCGCGTCGCAGAGCTCCTTGCCGCCGCACTCCAAAGATTCAGGGTTTTATCGTCTCTTGATAGACGTAGTTTCTATCCTCCAGTTTCAGCACCACTGCGGGTTTTACTGCATTTCGATCGCCATCCATGCTGATCACGCCAGTTACACCCTGAAAGTTCTTGGTTGCCGCCAAAGCTTCCCGCAACTTTTGGTTGTCTCCGGTCCCGACCTTGTGAATTGCTTCTGCCAGAAAGCGAAGCGCGTCGTAACCCAGTGCGGCGTGAGCATCCGGAGTCAAGTTTGCATAAAGTGACTTGTAGTCGCGCACAAACTGCTGAATCTCAGGCGATGGATCTTCGACCGAGTAATGAGTGGAGATATAGGAGCCGTTGAGTGCGGCGCCGCCCAGTTCCCAAAGCTCAGGAGCATCCCACCCGTCGCCGCCCAGGAGGGGTTGCTCCAGACCCAACTGCCGGGCCTGCTTGACAATGAGTCCGACATCGCCGTAGTAACCGGGAACATAAATCACGTCGGGTTCGGCAGCAGCAAGCGTGCTGAGTTGCCCTTTGTAGTCTGGATCTCCCTGGGCATAGGACTGCTTACTGACAATCTCTCCGCCCAGTTCTTTGAAGCTGTTTTCAAAGAACTCGCTCAAGCCGCGACTGTAAGGGTTGTTGAAGTCAACCATAATCGCTGCCTTACGGGCTTTTAGTTCGTTGGTTGCAAACCGCGCCATCACCTCGCCCTGAAAAGCATCGATAAAACAGACGCGAAAAATGTAGTCCCCCGTCCGAGTGACGGCCGGATCAGTTGAGGAGGGTGAGATCAGTGGAACCTTTGCCGCCTGCGCTCTGGGCGCTGCCGCCAGGCTGGGACCGGAAGCACCGCCGGCGATGACCGCAAGCACCTTATCCTGAGTGATCAACTTTGTGATAAGTGATGCTGCGCGTTCAGGACTACCCTGATCATCCTCGATCACCACGTCAAGCTTGCGGCCATTAATCCCACCCGTGCGGTTGAGTTCGTCTACCGCCATCAGCACCCCGTTGAGGGCAGACTTGCCGAAGTTAAGGGTAGGGCCAGAAAGATCTCCAAAATAACCAATGCGGATAGGACCAGTGTTGGGGTTGGGTGGTTCTGGCTCGCGTTTGCAGGCTGAGAGTGCGAATAAGAGAAGTACCGCTAATAAAGTGATGGAAGATAGAATCGTAGATTTCAGCGTGTGCTGTGCGAAAGGCCCACTTGCGTAGATTAGTGATTTACTCACCAAGGTAAGCTTCTTTTATCCTTGGATCTGCCGCGAGGTCCTTCGATGGACCTTCCATTACGATTCGGCCAGTCTCCAGCACATAAGCTCGGTCAGAATGGCCCAATGCAGCATGAGCATTCTGCTCGACTAGCAAAATCGTAGTGCCTTTGCCGCGGATCTCATCGATAGCTTCGAAAATTGTGTGGACAACTAAGGGGGCTAGCCCAAGTGACGGTTCGTCGAGCAGAAGAAGTCGGGGTCGCGACATCAGCGCCCGGCCTATTGCCAGCATCTGTTGTTCACCACCGGAGAGCGTACCAGCTTTTTGCGTTTCGCGTTCCTTCAGACGGGGAAACATCTGAAACACGTGAGACATGTCTTCTGAGACCTGGTGTCGGTTCTTGTTCAAGTACGCGCCCATCTGAAGATTTTCGCGGACCGAAAGGTTGGCGAATACGCCACGTCCTTCGGGAGACATCGAGATACCGCGGGCCACGAGTTTATGCGTTGGCTTGCCGCTGATGTCCTCCCCTTCAAAGCTGACGCGACCTTCGCGAGGTTGCAGGAGACCGGTGATGGTTCGGAGTGTGGTCGTTTTTCCCGCCCCGTTGGCGCCAATCAGTGTAACTACCTCGCCCTTTTCGACATGAAGCGAGATGCCGGTCAATGCTTCGATCGCGCCGTAGTTAACTGAAACGTTCTCTAAAGTTAGCATCTCTGGCTTGGGTTTCTTGCAGTTGCGTTTGATTTCAACCGCTCAACCAGTTCACACGAACAAGACGTTGCAGAACCACATTAGCAACTTTCGTCTATAGCCTCAGGAGATTAGAGTTGGCTAAGTTTCGTGCGGTTTCGTGTGATTTAGGGATCATCTTTCCAGGTTCTAAAGATGCAACGATCCACAAAATCACACGAACAAACACGGTTTCAAAACCAAGCTAGCAGCTTTCCTGTGGCCTTAATCTCCAAGGTAGGCCTCGATCACTTTTGGATCGTTCTTAATCTCATCCGGTAAACCCAGGGCGATTGATTTTCCGTAGTCGACTACCTGAATGCGTTCACACACGCCCATTACAACTTTCATGTTGTGTTCTACCAAGAGAATCGTCAACCCAAATCGATCGCGAATCTGCTGAATCAACCCCATCAGATCTTCCTGTTCGGATGGGTTCATGCCTGCCGCCGGCTCATCCAATAACAAGAGCTGCGGCCGTGTGGCTAAAGCTCTCACAACCTCCAAGCGACGCTGTTTGCCATACGGCAGACTCGTGCCTCCCTCGTCTCGGTACCGGTCCAAATCGAAGATTGTGAGCAACTCCAAACAATAATCCCTATGCTTCTTTTCGTCACCGATAAACCGAGGCGTGCGCAACACTGCATCAAATAAGTTCTGGTCCATATGAATATGGCAGGCAGTCATGACGTTGTCGAGAACCGACATGCTCGGAAACAATCGAATGTTTTGGAATGTTCGGGAGATGCCTCGGCTGGCAATCTGGTAGGGACGTAAGCCGTCGATCCGCGTGTTGCGAAAGTAGATCTCTCCAGATGTGGGTCGGTAAACGCCAGTTAACAGGTTGAAGATTGTTGTTTTGCCGGCTCCATTAGGACCGATGAGCCCGTAGATCTCTCCGCTCCGGACCTCCAGATCCAGTTCGCTCACCGCGCACAAACCGCCGAACATGATCGTAGCTTTTTGGGTAACTAGTACGGGAGAGGAGGAGTTATTAGAAGCAGGAGAACTCATCAGGATTTCTCCTCGCCTAAAGATTTCTCCTCGCCTAAAGATGAGTCACTTGATCGCTCGCCGGTAGTTGCAGGCGCTATCTCAGGTCCTTGTTGCGAATCAGTAGCCGTGATTGCCTCGATTTGAGTGCGCGATTTTATTTGACGACGCCCCCGCCAGCCTTTGAATGCCTCGGTTGTACCCAGCAGTCCCTGAGGCCGAGTGATCATCAAGATGATCAGAAGCAGGGAGTAAATAACCATGCGATACTCGGCGAAGCCACGCAAAGCCTCTGGGAGCACCGTAAGAAGAACCGCGCCGACTACCGAACCAACGATTGAGCCCAACCCGCCCAGGATGATCATAATTAGAATTTCAAAGGATTTAATGAACTCAAACGATTTCGGGTTCAGATATCCGTCAAAATGGGCCAATAAAACGCCGCCCGCCCCAGCCATGGCAGAAGAGATAACAAATGCCATGACTTTATACCGCGTAGTATTGACCCCCATTGCCTCCGCTGCTAATTCATCTTCTCGAATCGAAACTAAAGCGCGACCGAAAGCCGAATGGACAATATTGTAAACAACGACAATCGTAAGAATGCCGATCAAGAAGATCCAAAAGAAGCTCTTGACGATAGGAATTCCGGAATAGCCGCGAGCTCCTCCTACGGATTCGATGTTATTTAGAAAGACAACGATGATCTGACCAAATCCAAGCGTAACAATCGCCAGATAGTCACCCTTAAGCCGCAGCGAGGGAACACCAACCACCAATCCGGCGAGTCCTGCAAAAAACGACCCGATTGCTGTGGCGGCTGTCAGTGCAATGATCCAACCGATTTTTCCACCGCCCAATGTGTTAGCCAGGTCGGCGCCATAATTCACCGAATAGTAAGCGGATGAATAGGCACCGACTGCCATAAAGCCAGCATGTCCTATCGAGAATTGACCTGTGAAACCGTTGATCAGATTAAGCGAGACGGCGAGAGTAACGGCGATTCCTGAGAGCATCAGGATGCGGGTGAAGTATGGACTAATCAGCCTTCCCTGGAACACGAGATCCAATCCGTACAGGACTGAAATCAGAATCACCGCGATGATTAAGTTACGAACGTAACGGGACATCAGTTTTACAGAATGTCGGTTGAAGCATCAAAGCAATCTGGGTATAGCAAGAATTGTGTGTTAAGTACTAATACTTGGAAGCCTGATACGACCGCCGCTGCTCTGTCCTTCGTCCTTCGCTCAAACTTTTTCTTGCGCTACCGTTCCCAGTAGTCCGGACGGTCGAAACAGCAGAATCAGAATCAAGATTGCGAAGGCGACGGCGTCTTTATAGGTCGGTGACAAGTAGCCGACCACCATTGTCTCGGTAATCCCAATTATTAGGCCGCCTAGCATTGCGCCAGGAATGTTCCCGATGCCACCCAAAACCGCGGCCACAAAGGCCTTCAAGCCGATCAAGATTCCCATCAGCGGATCGATACGCGGGATTCTAATGGCGACGAGAACTCCGGCCGCCGCCGCCAGTGCAGAGCCGAGAGCGAAAGTGAAAGCAATAATTCGATCTGTGTTGATGCCCATCAGTTTTGCTGACTGCAGATTGAAGGACACCGCCCGCATGGCTCGTCCGGTTTTTGTTCGGAACACAATCAGCTGCAATCCGATCATCAGTGCGATTGCAATTATCAGCACGATAACGTCGGCATTGTTTATGGTTGCGCCGCTGAAGAGTTCGAAATTCTGTTTGCGGAACAGTTCGGGAAAGAATTTTGGATCAGCGCCAAAGACGACTTGGCCGCCGTTCTCAAGCAGCAGGGAAACTCCGATGGCCGTGATTAGTGCCGTCAGTCGCGAGTATTTGCGAACCGGCCGGTAAGCAAAGCGTTCAATTATCACTCCCAAGGCTGCGCAAATTGCCATTGCCAACAGCATGACAACAAGTGCTGTAATTAACGATGGCTCCATCGAGCCGCCACCCAGCAGACCTCGCGCCACGACACTATCGGCTCCCATACCGAGCATCTGCGCACCACGCGAGCCGAGCCCATTGGCCAGGTAGTAACCCATGAAGGCTCCCACCATATAAACGTCGCCGTGGGCGAAATTGATTAGTTTCAACACGCCATAAACCATCGTGTAGCCGAGCGCGATCAGGGAGTAAATAGCACCCAGCGAGATCCCGTTGATAAGTTGCTGTATGAACGTACTCATAGTCTGAGTTCGTGATATTTGAATACCGTCTGCTGGAGTTGAAGAAAGATGCTTACTGCATCGGACTCGGATCTGACCTGGCGGGAGCATCGGAACCACGATTTGTGGGAGCGGCTCCCGTTGGCGCCATCGCCTCAGAAGGAGAGGAAGTCGACCCAGGTGAAACAGTACTTGCCGGGGAAGCACTGGTTGCGGCTGTGGGAGCTGCTGCCCCTTCGACTTGAACACGTTCACGGACGGCATAAGTACCGCCATCCTTGATCTCGATCATGACGATAGGCTTAACCGCGTCCCTTTTCTCGTTGAAGGTTACGTTGCCAGTTACTCCGGGAAAATCTTTTGTGGCCGCCAAGGCATCCCGAATGGCAGCGCCGTCGAGAGAAGTGGATCGCTTTATCGCGTCAAACATGATCTTGGCCGCGTCGTAGGCGGTTGCAGCGAGCGCATCAGGTACAGTGTTGTAACGAGATTTGTAATCGTTCACAAACTTCACCACTTTCGGATCCGTGTCAAACGGCGAATAGTGGTTTGTGAAGAAGCTTCCGTTCAACGCAGATCCGCCGATCGCGTAAAGCTGTGCTGAATCCCATCCGTCGCCACCGATGAGCGGCACAGTAATGCCCTTGTCGCGCGCTTGCTTTGCTATTAGACCGACGTCATTGTAGTAGCCGGGAACGAAGATTACTTCTGGATTGGCGCCTTTGAGTGAGGTTAGTTGAGCATTGAAATCCTGATCGCCTTCCTGGTACGACTGCGTAGCTACGATCTGGCCACCCAGGCGCGTAAACGTTTCATTAATTACTTTTTCAAGACCCGTCGAATAGTCGTTCTTGCGATCGACCATGATCGCCGCCCGTTTCGCGCCCAGAGTGCGGGCAGCGAATTGAGCGATTGCGGCCCCCTGCACTGGGTCGATGAAGCAACTGCGAAAGATGAAATCACCTTTTGCAGTAACTTCAGGATTAGTCGAAGACGGTGTCAGCATAGGAATACGAGCATTCTGTGCAATTGGCGCCGCGGCGATTGAGCGGGAGCTTGCGACCTCTCCGAGAATGGCGTGCACCTGATCCTGCGTTACAAACTTTGTCACGATGGTAGCCGCCTCTGAGGCATCCGAGCGGTTATCCTGCACCAGCAGTTCTATTTGCTTGCCATTGATGCCGCCTGCGTTGTTAACCTCATCGGCTGCCATCCTGATGCCATTCACCGAGGAAATGCCGAAGTTGGCCGTGGATCCCGTCAGAGACATGAAAACACCGATTCTCACTTTGTCGCCTCCACCACTGGGTTGACAGGCAAACGTGAACAGGAAAGCAGTAATCATTAGTAGCGACAGAAGGATACGTTTCATATGGTCCTCACACAGTTAGGGATTCTCACGAACGAAGTATACTAATGCTATGGTTGTGGTTGCCGACCAACTAGGCTCGAGACAGAAGCGTAATGCTGCGGTTCGCGCTGATAATAGCCGCGACAACTACTTATAAGCAAATGGACTTTGGCCATCAGGCTTTGGTTTTTGGCCATTGCCCTTTGGCCTTCGGCCTTCGAGCCTCGGCCCTTGAGCTTGAGCTTCGGGCTCCAACGTTCCCCGGTTGACCTTGAATTTATTGCTAGCCTAACTGATCGCTCAAGGCACTTATCTACGAACGATGAAAAATGGAGGCCAAAGATCAAGGGCCAAAAGATCGAAGACCGATTGTCAAAAGCCCAAGTCCCCAAACTGCTTCTAGATTTACTCAGCACCGTAATCTAGACTGCGCGTTATGGAAAGAGAGAAACCTGGCCTCGCTCCCCCAATCGGGGATATGCCCTCAGCTGAATTCCGCAGGTTTGGGCACGAATTGATTGATTGGATTGCCGAGTACTTCGAGCACATCGACGAACTGCCGGTACTGTCCCAAATAGCACCAGGCGATCTCAAGGCTCAATTACCGGAAGCACCGCCTCAAATCGGGGAGTCGATGTCAGAGATCATACCTGACATAGACAAGTTGATTGTCCCAGCGCTAACTCACTGGAGTCACCCATCGTTCTTCGCCTACTTTGCGACTTCTACTTCGGCGCCCGGAATCTTTGGCGAATTGCTGGCGGCCGCATTTGATAACAAAGCTATGTTGTGGCGGACTTCACCCGCTTCAACGGAATTGGAAGAGGTAACGCTTGATTGGCTAAGGCAGATGATGGGCCTCGATCCAGGATACTCCGGCATCATTTATGACACGGCTTCTGTATCGAGCATGCATGCGATTGCTGCAGCACGGGAAGGAGTTGAAAAGCGAATACGTGAAGAGGGGATGAGCGGCCGTGGTGACCTCCCATTGATGCGAGTATATGTTTCTGAGCAAGCGCATTCTTCCATCGAAAAAGGCGTGATCACCTTGGGCTTAGGTCAGCGAGGGCTGCGGAAAATACCGGTGGATGCGCAGTATCGCATGGACCCGGCAGCCCTTGCCGCAGCAATTGATGAAGACAAGCGCAATGGCGCAATACCGTTTTGTATTGTGGCGACGGTTGGCACTACCTCGACGTCGAGCATCGACCCGGTTCCAGAGATTGTTCCGATCGGCGAAAAACACGCTATGTGGCTGCACGTCGACGCTGCCTACGCTGGCTCTGCGGCCATCGTCCCAGAATTGCGCCACATCTTGAACGGTTGCGAACGGGCTGATTCCGTCGCGGTGAATCCGCACAAGTGGCTGTTTACTCCCTTTGACCTATCAGTGCTGTATTGCCGCCATATGGATCTCTTGCGCCGGGCATTCTCGCTGGTACCGGAGTACCTTCGTACTCCTGAACAAGAGAAGGTGCGGAGTGGCTCGGATTATGGAGTTCAGCTGGGCCGACGTTTTAGAGCATTGAAGCTTTGGATGGTCATCCGTTACTTTGGTCACGAAGGATTGGCGGCTCGAATTAGAGAGCACTGCCGGCTGGCAAAACTTTTTGCTTCGTGGGTAGAGGAAGACGCCGCGCATTGGGAGTTACTCTCTCCGGTACCACTAGGGCTAGTCTGTTTTAGAGCATGTCCCGAAACTACTGGCACATCGAATGAAGATCGCAGCAACCGACTCGATAAATTGAATGAACAACTACTGCATGAAGTGAACGCAAGTGGGAAGGCGTTTCTGTCGCATACGCGGCTTCAGGAGAAGCTCACTCTTAGATTGTCAATAGGTAACATTCGGACAACGGAGGAACACGTGCGCCGCGTTTGGGGGCTGTTAAACAGCGAGTTACGGAGGCTGATGAGCTGACGTTTTGAAATTGAAAAGTTAGGAGAACGGAATGAGAGAACTAAACCGTGTTCTGCTTGCCACAATGGCTTTGTTACTGGGTGGTAACATTGCTCTCGCGCAGGGCACAGGAGGTTCGAAGACCTATAACAAAGACGGCTTGGTCTTTGAGTATCCTTCAAATTGGGTGCTGCAAGATCAGAGTAACGCTGACGCGCAACAGTTCGCGCTTGGTCGGCCGGATACTGATGGGCAGATTCGCATTTTCGTCTTCCGCCCGCTGGTCAAGACCGCCGATAACGCAGCAGAGGCAAAGCGTGTTTTGGTTGACCCTTACGTCAACGCGACGGCAAAGCAATTTGAGCAGATGGGCGCGAAGCCTGAGCGCGCGTCAGCTAAGACAGAAATTGGCTCCCAGCAGGCCGAAGGCGTGAAGCTCCTGGCGAGACTAAGCGGTGAACCCGGCGCAGCTGAGATCTATTGGAACATCATTGGTCAGAGACTCGTGGTACTGACGGTTTTTGGTCCAGAGAGAGCTAGAAAACAGTTTACCGGTGCCTGGGACAGCGTTAGAAATAGTTTGAAGATCGAAGAGGTAAAGCCGGCTGCAACACCGACGCCCAAAGACTAATGAATTTCTTGAGTTCTTCAGAGGACTAACTCCTGTCCTACGAGCCTCCGCTGGGTTGGTTAGGGCGTTCAATCGCGCCGTGGCTGATTGAACCGCGATTGAGACGTTTGTTTGACTACCGGCACAGCGTGACGCGACGCTGGTGCGAACGAGATGAAACTTTAGATCAGGGGACTCATGCTAACTCATATCGTGATTTGGAAGTACCGCGCTGATATTGAAAGCGAAGTGCGCGAGGAACACGTTAGGCTGTTGAACAGTTTGGGTGATCTGATTCCTCAGGTGAGGAGTCTTTCGGTGGGATTTGATGTGTTGCGCCTGCCACGGTCTTTCGACACGGGCCTGGTGGTGATATTCGACGACCGCGCGGCGCTCGACGCATACACGACCCACCCCCAGCACATTAAAGTTGCGGAATTCGGTAGAAGCCTCAGCGAGCAGGTAGCTTCTGTTGATTTCGAAAATCAGGTTCCATCATCGTCAATGGATGGCTGAATGAAAGATTGGCGAAAGTTTGTCCTTGGCCTTTTCATTCTGGCTGTCATCTCACAGCTTCCCTTTGCTTACCGACGCTACAAACTCGGCAAGCTCCACGCAGCCATCGCTTCGCTTTCCGCGCAGCAGCAAGAGTCTGAGGCCGACGGTTGGCGAGAGTACGTGGGCGTCTCCCATGTGCATTCGTTTCTCGGCGGACATAGTAGCGGCACATTTCAGGAGATTGTTGCAGCCGCGCAAGCGAATCAGTTGCATTTCGTCTTAATGTCTGAGCATCCGGCAAAGTACTTCAACACTTCTGAGAAGACATTGAGCGGGGTACACGGTGGCGTTTACTTTGTAAGCGGAAACGAAGTGCTTACCTCGACTGGCGATCGTCTCCTGGTATTTGCCGGCGATGGGCAATCAATGGACCAGCGGGCCACCGATGAGGTCTTGTCCTTGTACTCCGCCCGGACGAAGTTTGTGGCATATCCGGAGACCTTCAAGAGCTGGGACTTGTCGGGATACCAGGGGATTGAGATCTATAACGTCTATACAAACGCGCGGGACATTAACCCGCTGGTGATGTTCTTCGACGGACTGTGGTCCTACCGCAGCCATCCGGACCTGCTGTTTGCGAACTTTTACCGTCGCCCTACTGACAATCTCGCTCGTTGGGATGGGTTGATTGTTCATAAGGGCAAACTGGCAGCCATTGCGGGAAACGATTCTCATGCGAACATAGGATTCGGATTGCAGGACTCGGCGGGAAATACAATCCTGGGTTTAAAGCTCGACCCATACGAACGCAGTTTTAGATTAGTGCGCTTGCACGTGTTACTTCCGACCCACGAGCCATTGAATGAACACACGTTAATGGGAGCAATCGCGAACGGTCGTTGCTTTATCGGGTTCGATATTCTCGGCGACACAACTGGATTTCGTTTCTCAGGACTGGACGCAGACGAAACCAGAGTGATGGGTGAAGAGATCTCGATGGGCGGAGACGTGCGCCTCACAGTGCGCGCCAATGCGCCGAGCCGAATTGTCTTATTGAGGGATGGTGTTGCGGTTCGCGAGGAGCAAAACGCCGTGAAGCTTGATCATGTTGTTCGGGAGAAGGGAACTTATCGAGTGGAGGTGTTTCGGCCAGGGCTTTCTCATCGCGTCGGGGGTGAACCGTGGATAATCTCAAACCCGATTTACGTTCGATAATTGGACTTAAAAACGACATCGCCCCATGGGCTGCCCTGCTAACTGCCCCTGGGGCGACGAACGACGCCGGAAAGCTCCGGCTTCTATTTTGGAAGCGGTGCGTACGTCACCGGAGTACTGTTGAGAGCCAGAGTGATTGACCCTTCTCCCGAGTCATCCCAAGTGTTAGGGACGACCCAAGTACAGCCTTCCACACACTGTTTTCAAGTGGATAGAGTCTAGTCCCGGAGTCTATTGCTGTCAAGATTCACGTTGACCGAATCTGAAGCGTACAAACATGAATTTTGGCCTACCCGACTGCTGGAATCGTGCATGGCTGAACTTTATCCGAGACCCTGCCGTTTTAGTGAGAAAATGCAGTATAAGCGGTCGCTCCATCCCCTAAATTCAGTGCCTTTTTCGTCACAACTCGACTTACGCATAAGTCCTCTAGCAGTTTTTTGAACATCCATGCGAGTCTCAATAACTGTGCCGCGTAGCTTTAACTTTAAACGCACCGTCCTCAGCCACGGCTGGTGCGCCCTTCTTCCGTTCACTTGCGATCGGGAACGATGGCAGTTGGGACGAGTTCTCGACGTTCCGGATAGTCCGCCAGTTACGGTCAATATTTCCAAGCCCAACAAGGAGATTCACGTGGAGGCCTCTCGACGTCTGAATAAGCGCCAGACGGCCAGCGTGATTCGCGACGTGCGTCACATGTTGAGGCTCGACGACAATATGGAAAGCTTTTATCGGACAGTTCGTGCGGTCCCTGACTTTGAATGGATCGCTCACTCTGGCGCCGGGCGGTTACTAAGGGCCCCAACAGTATTCGAAGATTTGGTGAAAATGATCTGTACCACCAATTGCTCCTGGTCCCTCACCGAAAAAATGGTGACCGGGCTTGTCAGGTTGCTTGGAACCGAAGGGGACGACGGCAGACGTGGCTTTCCCACTCCGGCCGCGATGGCTTCGGTTCCCACTGAGTTTTACGCTAAGGAGATCAAAGCGGGGTACCGCTCAGCCTATCTTAAGGAGCTGGCAGATCGTATAGCGGAAGGTTCACTCGATGTTGAAGCTTGGGCAACCAGCGTCCTGCCGACGACTGAGTTAATGAAGCAAATACGAGGCGTAAAGGGCGTTGGACCATATGCTTCAGAGAATGTGCTGAAACTCCTTGGTCGATATGATGGGTTGGCCCTGGATTCGTGGACGCGAGCAAAGTTCTACGAAGTACGAAATCGTGGGCGCAAAACCAGCGACAAACAGATCGCGCGCTACTACTCTCGGTTTGGAGAGTGGCGTGGTCTCGCGCTCTGGTGCGACATGACTCGTGACTGGCTCGAGTAGGGTCTTTGGAGTGCGGCGGCAAGATCGGATCATTTTCCATTTCTCATTTTTCATATCGTCCTCTGTGACTCCGTTTTTACTCCGTGTCTTGGGTGGTAAAAACTTCATCACAAAGACGCAGAGAAGGACGGAGATACAGAGACAAATGAAAAATGATAAATGGAAAATGGTTCGAATTCCTTACTCCTCGTCATCGCTCTCCGAAGTTTCGTTTGCATCTCCACTTTTCAGGATGAAATTTGTCGTCACAACGATGATTCGCGCGGTGTTAACAATCACGTCAGCAGTATTTTCTCAAGAAAAAATTTCCACGAAGGAATCAGGAACTAAAAACTGACTTCATCGTTAGTAATGAAAGTTCTCCCTTGTGAGGCACTAACAATTTTCCCGAGGAGTAGTGAAATGGCAAATCGAGTAAAGCAGATGTTGGTAGTGCTCTTGATCACAGCATTCGCAAGCGTCGCCGCGATCGCAAAGAGCAAATCCGAAACAGTAACGTTCTTGACGGACATGAAGGTAAACGGAACGCTTGTCAAGAAAGGCACCTACAAGATCAAGTTTGATGAAGAGACCTCCGAACTTTCGATTATTAAGAACGGCAAAGTCATCGCTAAGGCGCCGGCTCGCGTCGAGCAGCGCGAGAAGAAAGCTCGCATGTTTGAAATACGCTCGAGTGGAAGTGGTGATACGGTTGAGCTGACAGCAGTTGCTTTCGGCGGCAGTAGTGAGAATCTAGTTGTGGCGGCGGACGCTGCACAGCACTCGCCGAAGAACTAGGACTTCATTCCAGTAGCAAATTTTGACGCCCCGGAACGCACCACGTTTCGGGGCGCACCTTTGTTTACTCGCGGATCCTGAACTATTGCGACCACGGGGTCGGTTTGCGAACCCACCGGTGTTTTCTGAGTTCTTCCAGCAGCGCTTTTGGCAGTGGACCAGCATCGCTCGCTGAACTGTTTGATTGAACGTGATTCAGCTTGCGCATTCCCGGAATGATCGTGCTCACTGTCGTATTACTGAGAATGCATCGCAGCGCCAGTTCCGGCATAGTGATTTCCCGTTCTCCCCGATGCTCTTGATTCCACCCTGCCAGAAGGGCCTTCAATGCGTCTGCTCGCTCAACACTGGGGTTGAGGTTCTCAGGAACGAAATATGTATTGCGCCAATCGCCTTCAGGCCATCGACTGTCTTTTGACAACGTCCCTGTCAACGTTCCCTCATCAAAGGGCACGCGCGCGATCACGGCAACATTCATCTCTTCACACACGGGAAACAGGTCGTCTTCAGGGTTTTGATCGAAAATGTTGTAGATCACCTGGACCGCATCAATCTGGCCCGTCCTGATTGCTTGAATACCATTCCACGGTTCCCAGCGATTCAAACTGATACCTATGGACTTCAATAGACCCTGACTGCGGAGGTCATCCATTTTGTAGAACCAGCGATCATCGCGTAGCCAGTTATCTTCCCAAGTGTGGAATTGGACCAAGTCAAAGCTCTCCAGCAACGCGTTCTCCAAACTGCGATGCACGTACTCTTCGACGTGGTCGGGTGGGTATGACTCTTCGAGGGTCGATTCTGCGGAGGCAGGCCATTGTCCGTTTTTCGGAGGCACCTTTGTCGCTGTGTAAAGCCGCTTACCGCCGTTCGCGCGAACTACCTGGCCTAACAAGTTCTCGCTGCGGCCATCGCCGTAGACATAGGCTGTGTCAAAGAAGTTGCAACCAAGATCGATGGATGCTTGTAGCGACTCAAGCGACTCATGATCATCTGAGTTGGTCCAGCCGCCCATGCCCCACATGCCGTAACCTATCTCGCTGACTTGCCAGCCGGTTCTGCCAAATTGTCTGTATCGCATGGAAATGGAGTATATCCGTTTAAATGTAACTCGCACATCTAACAAGGACAGCCGGGCGAGGTTTCAAAAGTACAATTCAATCCACCGATCTTGGATCTCGATTCTAGCTGAGGTGGCTTTCTGCCTCCGCACTTCATCAGCCAGTTTTGTCAGAATCTCTTGACGTCGTCCGACGAACTTTAGTTTGTCGTTTTTGGGGCTCCGGTATTCTCGTGTTGACTCGATGTGACACGCATCAAATTTTCCGATCTAGTTCCAACCTGAATTCAGAGTAAGGCAAAGCAAACTGAAGTTTATCCAACATTCAGGTTATAATGCACAAACGACTTGGAGGAGCTGAACAATGAGTTGGAATCAACCTGCATTAACGACAACGGTTCGGGATGAACGTGTCGGCGCTTTTTTGAGTAAGGTCTATGGCTGGATGTTCGCGGGATTGCTGACCACTGCAGCCAGTGCCTATGCCGTCGTCTCTTCGCCAGCAATCACGCAGTTCGTCTTTGGCAACCGATTGCTTTTCTGGGTCTTGATCATTGCACAGCTTGGGTTGGTTTTCTTTATCTCGGCTCGCGTTGAGCATTTGGCTCCCACAACTGCTGCGGGGCTGTTTATTTTGTACTCAGCTCTCACGGGTGTCACCGCGTCGGTGATTCTCCTGTTGTACACAGGGGCATCAATTGCCTCGACCTTCATCATTGCCGGCACGATGTTTGGCTCAATGGCAGTGTTCGGTTCGGTAACCAAGCGGAGTTTGGCGGGACTCGGTCAGTTCTTCTTCATGGGACTGATTGGTTTGATTATTGCTTCGGTCGTTGGAATCTTTTGGCAGAATGATGCGCTCCAGTTCGTGATCTCGGTCGTGGGCGTGCTGGTGTTTACGGGTCTGACTGCCTGGGATGCTCAGCGGTTGAAGCAGATGGCTACCGCACTTCCCGACGGACGGATTGGCTCTTATGCGGTTGTCGGTGCGCTGTCGCTTTATCTGGACTTCATTAACCTCTTCTTTTTCCTGTTGCGTTTCACTGGCAGCCGACGTGACTAGTTGCTTCACGCGACCTTCACAATTTGTTTGCCGAGGTTTTCGCCTTTGAAGAGGCCGATGAACGCTTGCGGTACGTTCTCAAATCCTTCAACGATCGTCTCTGCATACTTCAGCTTGCCCTCTGTCAACCACTCACTCAGCTGTTGCAGTCCTTCTCCGAACCTATTGGCGTAGCGTGTTATGATAAATCCCTGCATCAGAGCGCTGTTAACCAGTAGATAGGGTTGAATACGCGGGCCAATGTCTGGTTTGTCCAAGTTGTATAGGGAGATTAAACCGCAGATGACCACGCGCGCACCTTGTGAGATCAACATCATTACTGCATCTGAAATCTCACCGCCAACATTGTCGAAATAGACTGAAACGCCGTTCGGGCAGACGGCGGACAGCTCTTCTCGCAATTCCGTCACAGACTTCTGACCGGTTGCCGTCTTGTAATCAATTGTGGCGTCGAGACTCAATTCTTCCTTTAGATAGCGCGTCTTCTCTGCGCCGCCAGCGATGCCGATGACCCGACAGCCCTTTAATCTTGCAATCTGGCAAACGGCTGTTCCCACTGCTCCCGCCGCTCCTGATACCACGACCGTTTCTCCTTTTTGAGGACGGCCAATGTCCATTAAACCAAAGTAGGCAGTCAGGCCCGGCATTCCGAGAATCCCCAAAGCCGTGGTGATCGGCGCGAGTTCAGGGTTCACCTTCTGGATCATTCCTGCTGAAGCAACCGAGTAAAGCTGCCACGGAAGCAGTCCGCCCACCACTGCGTCACCTGTTTGAAACGCAGGTGAACGTGATTCGAGTACTTCGCCGACAGCACCGCTGACTATCACCTGGCCCACCGCGAAGGGTGGAATGTAGGAACGTCCCTCGCGCATGCGGCCGCGGAGGTATGGATCGACGGAGATGTATAGGGTGCGGATTAGTACCTCTCCTTCACGGGGCACCGGCATTTCGCAATCGGTAAACTCAAAGTTTTCAGGGGTTGGCATGCCGGTTGGCCGGCTGGCGAGGCGAATCTGTCGATTTTTCATATGGGGCATAATACTTTGCACCATAGGTAGACTAACAGCTCATGCGGGCTGATTTACGACCCAAGTCCTATTTGGCTGTTGCGATCTGCTATGGCTGCGATATATTCGCACGGACCTTTTAACTCGAATAGGAGTTTTCCCCCCAAAATGAACAACAACAACTCAGGTCTTTTCCCGGCGGGAGTTGCCCTCGCGATAGGGCTGATTTTAGCGTCGGTGATCGGAGGTTTCGCCTTTGTTCGTGGGAGACGCGGAGACCAGACAATCACCGTTACCGGATCGGCGCGCAAACGTATTCGTTCCGACCTTGTCATCTGGAAATCAAGTGTTTCATACCAGGCACCCGCCTTAGCTGACGCCTATCGTTCACTTTCGGAAGCGGTACCCAAAGTGAGAGCTTATCTGGTTAGCAAAGGCATACCTGAAGACCAGATTACAATCTCGTCTATCTCGTCGCAGACGCTGCATCCACGAAACAGCGATGGCCAAGATACCGGTCAGATTACTGGATATTCACTGAGGCAGGAGCTGCAGGTGCGTTCCACCGATGTGGACAAGATCTCGCAGGTCGCTCGTGAAGCCACGGAACTGATCAACCAGGGAATCCTGATCGAGTCGATGGCGCCCGAGTTCTATTACACCAAACTTGGAGAAGAGAAGATTACGATGCTTGCTGAGGCAGCCAAAGACGCGAAGAGGCGAGCCGAGCAGGTAGCGGCGAGCACAGACAGCTCCATTGGAAGCGTTAGAACTGCTCGCATGGGCGTACTCCAGATTACTGCAGCTGATTCGACAGAAGTCTCTGACATGGGAATCAATGACACTTCATCGCTGGACAAGGACATAACGGCTGTAGTAAACGTCGGGTTTGAGATCGATTAAGGGAGTCCAAAGTTCAACGTTCAATGTCCAAGGCCTGAAGACTCCAATGTCCAAGGGTCGATCAGGACAATCGGACTTGGACAACGGACACAACGGACATTGGACTTTTTACATTGACAACCCTAGCGTGCTTCGGCGAATCTAAGCGCACGCTTGCTGCCCCCCGGTTAAGCCTGTAAACGCCTTCTCCCTAATTGACCGCTGGCTAAACGCCCGCTCCCAATAAAATTATGAAATGTTGCAGCCCCGTCATCGCTACCGCTTTCTCAGTACTTGCTTCTGTCACACTCTCTGTTAACGGGCAAACTCCAGCTGACGAATCAGTTCGGCCACGAGTGGTAACGCGTTCGTCAGCTGAAGTCGCAAAACCTAAGGCCCAAACTGCTGTTCAGCCGCAAATAGAAGAGTTTGTTACCGCAGAGACCCCCAACGGATCCAGCAACAACGCCGAAGAGAATCCCAGCGCTCGGCTGGCAACATTTCTGACGCCGCAATTGATCCGTTCGCGAATATCCGAGGCCGAAAGGTTTCTGAAGTCGCAGCCAAAGCAGACTGCTCTGGCTTCTCCTTCCACGGAGTTTGTGACTGTGGCGGCGCTGGAGCGGAGTACGGGCCGAATTCACCTCTTGAACATTTCCAAGCTGACGTTTCTCAAGAAAGGGTCCGAAATCACGTTGCCCAGCTCGCTAGGAACTCAATTAACGCTGAGAGTATTGCGCGCCAACGGTGTGAATACAGCGGTCACAATCTTTGATAGCTCCGGCCAGTCGTTAGTCCCCTTGGTCGTCGAGTTTCCAATCGAGAGACGTGGGGTCTTCCGCGAGATGGCGTACTACACATCAGCACATCCCGCGCTGCTTTCAAGCGACCTTACCATCACGGGGCGGGCTTATGTTCGCAACATGCTGGATCTTGCGGCCAGACGCTTGCGTGATAAGGGTATGTTTATCTCACCGCAGCTTGTTGACGTGGCCGAGCGCTTGTGTCTCGTAGAACACGTTGATCATTTTCGGTTTCGTCAGGAGAATCGAGCCGCACTATACGATGAGATTTATTCGCTTTACGCGCTGAACGAGCTTGATACCTATCGTTACTCAGTCAGTTTTGCCGGTGCGGGCGGAATGGTGCAGATGATCCCCTGGGCATACAACTTGATGCGACAGCGACATCCAGGAGTCGGGCTCATTCCTGATTTTGTTGTCGGAATGCGCAACCACGGTAATGCATTACAAGCAATGCTGCTTTACATGCATGACACCTGGAATGATCTGTCCGCCAATACTGATGTTCAGTACGCACTGAATGCGAAGCTCGCGACGCAGCCAGAACTACTGGCAGCAGGCTACAACTCAAATGCTGCCAAACTACCGGGCTACATTCGTCGTGGCGGAAATGGGTGGCGTACACTGATTCCCAGAGAAACGCAGATGTACCTGCAGATCTACAAGTCAGTAGAATCACTCGTTCCAATGAAGCCACGAACCTCGATACCAACTGCGCAACCGGAACAGTAGCCTTTCGCTCCATTCCTAATAGCGCCAGCTCTTCAGATCCGCACCCGCCGGAGCGCTCTTTAGGATCCGGTCGACAATCTTTGGAGCATAAAACTGGTGATAACGTAATCGAGAGATTGCGTTCGGCCGCGTGTGATCTCCATTCCAGCAGTGCTCAGCACGTGGTTCATGGTCAACTTTCCCATCATAATGCGGATTCTTAGTGCTCTTTAGAAACTCCTCAACCAGATAGACCGCATCATTGAGAAAGTAGTTGTCCGCTTCACCAACGTAGATGTGAATCTTACCCTGCAGCTTTCTCCCAATCTTTTCCCAGTCACGTTTCAAAATGTGTCCAAGGTCATAGTTCTCACGCCAGTACTCAGCGACGGTCACCGGCCGGTATTTCGGCCAGACTCCTCACTGGATAACCAAAGGTGGTTGCATCCACGATCGCTTCCTGGCCCGGTCGCAAACCATTAACGTCCATTCGTCAGAACCAAAATGAGAAGCGACAATACGATAAGGGATGATTTGAAGAGAGGTTTCATCGCAGTTTTCCAGTGTTCTAGTGTCTGGGGGTGATGTTGCATTTAGCTGGTGCTAGTTAGTTACTCGCCAAACTGCAATCCGGTGGTTTGTGGTGTCGACGGCTGCTCCGGCTCAGCTATTTGCTGAGGCCGCGAACTATCTGAATACTGAAGTCTGTACAGCATCCAATATAGGCCGCGACCCGCAAGCAACTGCTGGTGTGTCCCCATTTCACGAATCTCACCATGGTGCATCACGATAATCTTGTCGGCACGCTGGATGGTTGAGAGGCGGTGGGCAACGACTATTGAGGTGCGATCACGCATCACGCGGACTATTGCCTGCTGGATTAGCTGCTCAGCTTCAGTATCGATGGAACTCGTCGCCTCGTCCAAAATCAACAATGCTGGATCAAAAGCGAGTGCACGTGCAAAAGAGATCAATTGCTTCTGACCCACCGAGAGTCCTGCCCCACGCTCGCGCACTTCAGTCTGGAACCCGTCTTTCAGTTTTGTTATGAACCGATCAGCCTGCACCTCGCGCGCTGCCCATTGAACGCGTTCGTCAGAGATCTCGTTTTGTCCGAGTCGAATGTTGCTTTCAATCGTTCCACTGAAGAGAAACACGTCCTGCAACACTACCGCAAAGTTTTGTCGTAATGACTGCAAGTCCCAGTCGCGTAGATCCGTCCCGTCCAACAGGATGCGTCCACGTTGCACGTCGTAAAAGCGCATCAGGAGATTCGTAATGGTTGTCTTGCCAGATCCGGTGTGGCCCACGAGCGCTACGGATTTACCCGGCTCGACGGTGAATGAGACATCTTTCAGGATCCACTCTTCGTCTTTATAAGCAAACCAGACGTTCTGAAATTCAATTACGCCGCGCGCACGCCCTGCCCGTAACGGCTTGTCCGGCGTGGTGATGGCTATGGGTAGGTCCAAAGTCTTGAAGATGCGGTGCGAAGCTACGACCGCTGACTGGAGCACATTGTATTTATCTGAAATGTCGCGAATTGGCTGAAACAGGAAACCGGAGTACTGAATGAAGGCCACCAACGCTCCCAGTGTGAGCACGGTGTTCTGCGGAGTGTTCTGCATTACACGATAGCCGCCGTACCAGATGATCAGTGCAATGCCGATGGCGCCGATTAGATCTACCAAAGGAAAGAAGACGGCGTAGAAGAAGATCGTCTCGATGTTTGCCTTACGATAATCGTCATTGATCTCACGAAATCGATTAATTGACTTCTGCTCCGCATTGAAAATCTGAACGGTTTGGGCTCCCGCAAAGTGCTCTTGCAAGAAGGCGTTAATGCGTGCAATCCTGGTTCGCACCAGGTCATATCCTCTGCGAGCCCCCTTCCGGAACCAGGTTGTGGCCGCAAAGAGCATCGGGACAGTGAGCAACGTTACAAGCGTCAGGCGCACATCCATCCAGAGCATTACGCCGATGATTGCCACAATCATCACAATGTCACCCAGGACGTCCGTTAGGCCCTGTGTAAAGAGTTCGTTCAGCGCGTCAACGTCGGTGGTCAGCCGAGTCATAATGCGACCGACAGGGTTGCGGTCATAGTACGCAACCTCCTGGTGCTGCAACTTGTCGTAAAGCTCGCGCCGAATATCAAACATTACATACTGGCCCACGGTGTTGAGCAGTACGGCTTGGAAGTAAGCAAAGAGGAAACGCAGCAATTGAACCAGGATGTAGAGACCAACCAGCAGCATCAACCCATCGGTGGTGCCGGGTAAGATGTGCCAATCGATCGCATATTGCGTGAACTTGGGCTGGAGAACACCGAGGAGATTCAGCGCCAGGGTCAAGCCGAGCGATACAAATAGAAGACGTCTATAAGGGCGCAGGTAGCGGAGCAGGCGACGCGCAATCTGAAAGTCGTAGGTCTTTCCAATTGCCTCTTCCTCGTGAAATTGCTTTACTGCCGTTGACATAACGTCTTGCCGTTACTTCTTGATCCCAACCGACTCCAGATGTTCAATTCGTGGCAGGTGAAGGGCCATGCCCAGCAGACTGAGCCCGAACAGAACCAGGTTCCGCGAGCCAATCGTGAAATACTCAACCAGTCCCAGGAGCGCGCTTGCCTCACACATCGCCCACGCGATTACAAATGCCACGTGAACGGTTTGAGGGGCCCGCAACTCTCGCGCACGGTCGAACATCTTCGCCCTCACAATAAACGAGGCGATGACCAGGAGTAGTGCGACCGCAATAAAAACCAACCTCAGGATGCCCTTCTCACCTGCCGCGTCAGGGGGCAGAAGAAAAACAGTCATCGAAAACAGGACGCCGACGTTCATCAGCATAGCAAGCCACAAGATCAGCAGCGTGCGATGTCTTATTTGCAGAGTTATTTCATCTGTCATGGGTCTCTAAGTTGCTGCCAACTCCTCCTCCAGCAGCTGACGCTCGTAGAGCGCTGCATATTCGCCCTCCAACTTTAACAACTCGTCGTGGGTACCCTGTTCGATAATGCGACCTTCCTCGAGCACGCAAATCTGATCTGCGTCTCTAACTGTTGAAATGCGATGGGAAACTATTAAGCTTGTTCGTTCTCGCATGACGCCGCGTAACCGACTCAGAATCTTTTCCTCCGTATACGTATCGACGGATGAGAGTGCGTCATCCAGAATCAGGATTCGCGGCGAGCGCACGATCGCGCGTGCGATTGCGGTACGTTGCTTCTGCCCCCCTGAAAGCGTAATCCCTCGTTCTCCGACGAGAGTATTGAAACCTTCCGGGAAGCCCTGCACATCCTCAGTTAAACCTGCTACCGCCGCAGCCTCCTCGATCTTACGGAGGTCTGCGTGCGCAACTCCGAATCCGATGTTCTCAGCAAGACTATCGCTAAAAAGAAAGGTTTCCTGAGGAACGTAGCCGATACTGGAGCGCAACTGAGCCAGCGGATAATCTCGGACTGAGATCCCATCTATGAAGAGCGTGTTTTCCGGCGCCTCGATGACGCGCGGGATCAGGTTTACGAGAGTCGATTTGCCGCTCCCGGTGCGCCCGACGAAAGCAACTATCTGTCCCGGCTTAATGCTCAGATTTATGTCGTGCAGAACCGGCTGGTCGTTAATGTGATATCGAAATGTCAGATCGCGAAATTCTATGTGCCCAACGATTGGCGCCCGTTGACGAACACTCGGCCCATCGGCGATGGCAGGTCGAATAGCCGAAATCGCATTCATACGCTTGAGGCTCGCAGTGCCACGTTGATAGAGATTTACGACATATCCCAGTGCTATCAACGGCCATATCAGGCGCGACAGGTACATGTTAAAAACGGTGAAGTCGCCAACGGAGATGTCACCTCGAATGGCTAATGGCACACCAGCCCAAATAATAAGAATGAAGCCAACTCCAATCAGGAACTGCATCAGCGGCCGCATCACAGCGTCGACCTTCACCAGTTCGATGTTCTTCGTTGCATACTCAAGGTTTAGTCGGTCGAAGGCTTCGATCTCGGCTGGCTCCTGAGCATAGGCTCGGACAACGCGAACGCCAGTCATGTTTTCCTGCGCCCGCGCCGTTATCTGGGCGAAAAAGTCCTGAATCTTCTCGAAACGTACATGTACCTGTTGACCAAAGAACTTTACTGTCACAGAGACCAGTGGCATGGTCACAAAGAGCAGCAGAGTCAGCCACCAGTTGATCATCAACATCAGCGGCAGAACCAGGAGCACGACAAACAAGGTTTGCAGGGTGTACATGATCATCGGACCGGTTAGCTGCCTAACCGCCGCGAGATCATTCGTCGCCCTTGCCATGAGGTCCCCTACCCGATGCTCTTGAAAGAAGGATTGTGGTTGGTCAACGAGGCTTGTGTAGAAGTCCTGCCGGAGATCGTATTCGATGTTGCGTGAGATTCCGATCAGGATGCGACGCTGCAAAAAGAGAAACAGTCCACTCATTACGCTGGCGCCGAGGACTGTGAGAGCTGATAGCGTCAGCCTCTCCCAGGACACCTGCGTCCAATTTTCGTCTACTGCTTTTCCTACGATCAAAGGAATGGTGAGGGCAAACATGACACTCGCCAGTATGCAGAGAATGCCTATAACGAGCGTTGCCCTGTAAGGAACAAAATAGCGAGCGAGTTTTCTCAGATCATCCATTATCAGCGCAAAGCACGGCCCTCAACGTAATAACAGTAAACTTCAGGCGAACTGTTATGATGCGCGATTTTTGTGAGAGACGCCAGACGGGACAGATGCTCTAGCGATGGTTGATTACATCGAGTACCTGACCAAACGTTGGGTTTTCTTCTTTAGGGAATGCTTCTGAGATGACGGGCGGGAGGCTAACTCGGTTTCGTCCTGAATACTTCGATTCATAAAGCGCGCGGTCGGCTGCTAAGACTAATGAATCTCTTGATGACGCATGTATCGGGAAGGTGGCCATCCCAAACGACGCTGTTACTGGTCCAAACCCCGGTACATCAAGCTTCTCGATCTTTTCCCGCAATCGTTCGGCGACAATCAAAGCCCCTTCGCTGTTGGCTTGTGGCAGAATGACGACGAATTCATCGCCGCCGTAACGTGCGGCAGTATCCACAGCGCGCAGCTCCTGTCTGAGGGTGTCAGCGAACATCCGCAAAGCGAGGTCTCCGGTTCCATGCCCAGCCGCATCATTAATCTCTTTGAAGTTGTCGAGGTCAATCATGATTAGAGAGAGTGACTGCCGCATGCGCATAGCCAGATGCAGATCACGTTCAAGCTGCAATTCAAACGAACGACGGTTGTAACAATCAGTTAACGAATCGGTAAGAGCTTGCTGTTGCATCTGAGCAAACAGATGGGCCTGGTTAACAGCAACCGCCAACTGGTCTGCCACAGTGTGCAGCAACAACAATTCATTTTCTCCCCAGATCCTGGCGGGGTCCTCCGATCGCACCAATACCATTCCAGCGAAGCCGCCATTGAGGATTAAGGGTACAGCAGCATGCACCGTTGTCAGTTCATCTGCGCTGTGATCGCCATCGACCACCTGTGTCCTCATGATGACTGAGACATGCGCACTGATTTCGTCGAGATCTCCCAGAAGCTGCTTAAACAGTTGCTCTTCTGACTCGCTATCCTTCTGAAAATGGTACTTCGTCATCTGTCGACCGAGCGCATCGCCTTCCACCCGAACAGCACAGGTCGCATTCAATGCGCGACCAACTTCATTTGCGGCAGTTTGCAGCACACTCTCCAGCTCAAGCGAATTTCTGATGGTAGTCGCAATGCGATTTACCGCAATCTCTCGTTCCGCCTGTTCCTGGAGCAGCCGAGCCAATTTCGTAGTTACGCCCAAGGTAAGTTGCAGTGACGTTGCCTTTGGCATCGATACCCCTACGGCTTTGGCAAATACGGGAGCATGAAACGGATGTTGCGCGGTCACTCTCGCCATCAGGTATTCAAGGGCCGAGTAAACAATGTCTGGCTCGAAAGTCCAAACCACGGGTTCTCCCGGTGATTCCTTGCTCAGTTCAGGATCTTTGATCGTCGCAAGTAAAGCAGAGAATCGAGCGTCGGCAATTACCACAAAGCGTTCCGGGCTTTCATCATGAAGACTTTTTTGAAGCACCACAGCCTTGCGACGATCTGCTGCTCGGTGGGCCAGGCTAAGGTTCAGCGCGTCATCGGGGCCGAGGAACAGAAACAGATTTCGGGTAGTCTTTTCAAGACCTCTTGCCCGCGCAATCTCACGAGCTGTTCGCTCGCCGCTCGAGGGCAGACTTTCCACGACCAGCGCACCGAGATTGTTTTCCAAAACTACGTCCTCGAAGTACCGGTGCAGTTGGGCGATGGTGGATGGGGCACACCGTACCGGTGTCAGTTGTCTGGAATGCTGGGCCAGGAGTGAGTGATAGAGTGAATACATTGAAAACAAACCGGGCAGGTAAGTTTCGTTTGTGGTTCAGGAAAGCACGACCGGCGGGAAAAGCAACACCTGGTAAAGCGCCAGGTGGAAGGCATTTTACATCGTTTATCCGGGGCTGTCTACGACTAAGAAGTGGTAATCTTAATCCTTTATATACGTGCTAAGTGCTGTAGCTGCAAGGGTTCCGTCATGGCCATAAACGTCTGCCGACACCACTGCTATGCGTCTCCCGGACCGAACGATGCGAGCCACTGCAATAGCCTTTCCGTCTACTAATGGCTTCAGAAAACTTATCGTTAGATCAATTGTGGTTGTTCGCTGGGCTGCCGAAATGACAGAAAGGGTGGCGAAAGCCGTTGCGGTGTCTATCAGCGAGGCGATCGCGCCTCCGTGAGCAATCCCATTGTTCCGTTTTAACGCGTCAACTACATCCAGTGACAGCTCTGCCAGCCCGTACTCAATCCGTTCCAACTCAATCCCAATAAATTTAACGTATGGAATCGATCCGAATTGTCTTTTGATTTGTTCTACCCGACGTTTACTTAGCTTTTCAGCTTTCATGTTCTGTAACTCTCACCAGGATTGACTGGTTCGACGATAACGGCTGTTCCATAGGCCAGTACCTCTGTGACTCCCGTGGAAATCTCGGTGGTGTCGTATCGCGCACCGAGGACTGCATTGGCGCCAATCTCGGTTGCGTGCTGAATCATGATCTCGAAAGCGTCGGCGCGTGTGTCTTCGCAGAGTTTGGTCCAGACCGTGATATTTCCGCCCACTATTGTCTGCAGTGACGCTCCAATGGTGGCGAAGATGTTTCGGGACCTTACGACGATGCCACGGACAACACCGAGAGTCTGAACGACTCTATAGTTGGGGAGTTCAAAGGCGGTTGTGACCATCTGGTGAGAAACTGAGTACCTTCTGGGACTCACTTCGTATGGTGTGCGCCGGGCCATGGCGTTTGAATCCATACTTACCTCCTGCGTGCGGAAGACTTGTTATTTTTGAAGAGACTAGGTTCAGAAGTTTTGGGCCGACTCTTGCTTTTTACCTTTGGAATCCAAAGATACGTTTCAAGCTTGCAGCGTCCCTGTACATCGAACTGAATGCCCTCAGCCTCCAGCATACGCTGTTGTTTGTCGTGGGGTAACACGATACCTCCGGTCGAGCAGGCACCCCGCGCGTTTACCACACGGTGCCAGGGGACGGAGTCTCCCGAACCATGCATTACAAACCCCACTGTTCGTGGTGTGTAACCGTCTCCGAGCAATTCGGCGATCTGCCCGTAAGTCATCACTCGACCCTTTGGTATTCGCTGGACTAGGCGGAACACTTTGTCGCGGTAACCTGATTCTGTTTGTTTCCTCATGGAAGTTCTCGCAACACGGCTCTCGCGGGCGCGCCATCACCGTGGCCCTCCCCTATTCTCAGCGGAAGACACAGTAATTCGTATGTTCCGGCATCGACCCCTGAGAGATCTAGCCCTTCAAGAATCACAACGCCGTTTGAAAGCAGGGTCAGGTGCGTCGCGTGGTCGGCGCTTGAAAACTGTTCAACGGAAAGGTAGTCAATCCCCACCAAACGCACACCCAGTTCAATAAGCGCTCTCGCACCATTTAGTTCCAGATAAGTGAAGTCGCGGCGAAAATTGCTGCCTTCAGTGCGCCAGAAGCCGGAGTTCCTGGTTTTGAACAATACTCGTTCAGTACCGCGTTCCACGTTTGAGCGGACGAACTCTTCATTAATCAATTTCGCTTCGTTGGGAACAGCAAGGACTCGAGCTGGCCCAACAAATGGTTCCAGCGATAATGAATCCAGTCTTGCCCCGTCCTGGATAAAGTGCGCTGGCGCGTCGACGTGGGTTCCCGTGTGAGCCCCGAAGTGTAAGCTCGACACGTTAGCAGGGTCACCATCCGCAAGGCTCTTCCATCGTTGCACTTCTAACCCCGGATCGCCGGGATAGATCGGTGTGCGACTAGAAAGCGGCACAGTAATGTCGTAAAGACGCATGGGGAGTTATTCAAGAACGGAAGCTGATACTAGTGACTGGAAGCAAAACGTGTCAACGCGGGAACCTTCGTTGCGGTTGCTCGGAGTGGTGGGTTAGCATTCAGCGAAACAGGAACTCGAATCTCATTTAATCGATTAATCTGGTCGCGCCTTGAAACCTAAGATCGCTGCGTCAAGTTATCTAAACTCAGCTCCACTCATTTGGAGTTTTACCAAGGGTTCCATGGCGGAAGACGTGGACCTGACCAGCCCTGTGCCCGCTCTTTGCGCCGATCTTCTGGCAAGTGGTCAGGCAGACGCAGCACTGGTACCGGTCATCGAGTTTCAAAGAATGAAGGACTTGCTGATAGTCCCTGATGTTTGTGTGGGTTCGAAAGGTAAGGTGCGTAGTGTAGTACTGGTTTCTAAGAGAGAGGATCTCGAAGGTATTCACAGCGCAGCTTTGGATGAGTCATCACGGACCTCCTCGACTTTGATAAAAGTAATATTCCGCGAGTTTATTGGCAGCGAACCGGAGTGGATGTCTGCCCGTCCCGATTTACATTCAATGCTTGAGGCGAATGATGCGGCGTTAATCATTGGTGACCCAGGCATGACTTTCGAGAGGCAAGGTCTGTTCGTTTTAGATTTGGCTTCGTTGTGGCATCGATATACAGGCCTTGGATTTGTATTTGCGATGTGGATGGTTCGCAAGGACAAGGTTCATTGTATTCGGAACATAGATTTCGCACGGGCGAGAGACGAGGGTCTTGAGCACATTGAAGAGATCGTGAGCGATTATCAAGAGCGGATTCCTCTGGGAAAGGCGGCGCTGCTTGAGTATTTGACTGCAAACATAACGTTCTTCATGGATCAGAGTATGCGAAGAGGTCTGAATGAGTTTTTTCGTCTTGCCCATAAGCATGGTTTGATTTCATCCGTGAAGCAGACCACTTTCTTGTGAGCTGGGACAGAAACAGTAGGAAAGGGACTGGCGCGTTGAACCGCTGAATGTATCCAAAGTTTATTCAAGCTACTTCTCGGACGAAACAAAAGTTCCAAGGGGCAGCATCGAATTCGATAACGCATTGATCATGAAAAACGTTGCCCACGAATGGCATATGGTTGATGATTTGTATCTCTGATTTCCAGGTCGTCGCGATGACTATCCAATGAGACATGAAGCATCATGAAGCTCTGACAGGTTTGCAGCTCCCATCGCCTGCCAAAACCGCTCTGGGTGCCGCCTGATCTCGAAAACATCCACTCTTAACTGCCTCCAGGGTTTTGTTAAATACGGGGCAGGGAATAAACTTTAGCTATGCCTAGTCTCAATATTCAAACGATTCTGGATCGCGTGATTGCCGGAGAGCGGATAACTGCGGATGAATGCACGATACTTTTGGAATCCCATGACATCGGTCGCATTGGGGTGGCGGCTGACCAAATCCGTCAGCTCAAACACCCGGCAAACGTTGTGACTTACATAATCGACCGCAACATCAATTACACGAACATTTGTAATGTCGTCTGCACCTTCTGCGCTTTCTATCGTCGTCCCGGAGCGCCGGACACCTATGTGCGGACCATTGAGGAGATCTGCGACAAGATTGATGAGACTGTTGTGCTCGGCGGGACAGGCATTCTGATGCAGGGCGGGTTACATCCGGACTTCGGCGTAGAGTGGTATGAAAATCTGCTGCGAACACTCCGATCTAAATATCCCAATGTGCAACTCCATTGTTTCTCGCCACCTGAGATTCACAATATCCATCTCATCTCAAAGCTGGATTATGAAACGATCCTGCAGCGCCTGAAGGACGCCGGACTGTATAGTCTGCCTGGCGGCGGTGCTGAAATACTGGATGATGAAATCCGCAAGCGAGTAGCAACAAAATGCACAACGGACGAGTGGCTCGCTGTCATGCGCGCAGTCCACCGTGTGGGCCTTCGCTCGACTGCAACGATGATGTTCGGCATCGGAGACACGGCCATTCACCGCGTTCGGCACTTACAACGAATTCGAGATCTGCAGGACGAGACTGGCGGGTTTACGGCGTTCATTCCCTGGACCTTCCAACGCGAGAACACGGCACTTGGTCGCAAGATTACTTACGAGTTGACTGGTGTAGACTATTTGAAGATGTTGTCGGTCTCCCGCTTGTTTCTCGACAACATAGAGAACATTCAATCTTCCTGGTTGACGCAAGGACTGAAGCTTGGGCAGGTGGCATTGCGTTTTGGCGCGAACGACATGGGTTCAGTGATGATAGAGGAGAACGTCGTCTCGGCTGCTGGCGCTCATAACACTGCTGACGAAAGAATGCTGCGGTATTTGATCCGTGAGGCAGGATTCAAACCACAGCAACGAGACATTCTCTATCGACCTGTGCACCGCGAAGAATCTTTGCGCTATGACGATTGGAGACCTGCGATAAAACCCGAGGCTTTACCGGTCCTTGTGACCTAGGAACCTTTCTACGCCGCTGCTGATCGAGACAACAGCCCCTCTCGAACGAGTTGGTTGAACCTCTCCGGTTGTTCTTGTTCCGGCATCATTCTGCATTGATCGAAAACTTCTAAACGCGCTCGCGGGTTCATGGCCACCAATGCTCGACCCTGCTCAACAGGTGCAGTCGAGTCTTGCTTTCCCCAAACGAGGAGCACGTCCTGACTGAGGCGCGAGAACGCGGCGCGTGTATCGGTGTTTAGATACCCCGCCAGAAATGCGGCCATGACGTGCTGGGCGCCGGGTTGGTGGCTGGTGGCGTAGAGGTTTGCGACCAAGCGATCAGTCACCCGTTTAGGATCATAAAAGAGGTGTCGCGTGGCGTATTCGCGAATACTCCGTTCGCTGGCCATGACGTTGTAGAACGAAGTACCGAGAACAGGGGACTGCAAAAGCCCATAGAATGCTGCGCCGGCCATTCCAGGTCTATTGTGCAACTTATCAGCGAGTGTTGGCCCATTTAACACCAGCGCCGAAATCAGCCCCGAATGTTCATCGGCGACGCGAATTGCATAGGCGCCTCCCATCGAACTCGCCACAACGTTTGCTGGAAAGCCACTCACCTGACGAATAAAATCTGAGATCAATTCAACGTACAGGTCGGCAGAATAAGGAGCAGTGGCGGGTTTGTCTGATAGTCCAAATCCGAGCAGGTCTAGCGTATAAACCCGAAAGTCAGTTGCGAGGTCATCGAAGTTCTTCCGCCACATGAAACTGGAAGCACCGGCTCCAACGCCATGAACAAATACCAGAGGCTTCCCGGAGTGCTGTTGGCCGCCGATCTTGTAGAACACCCGCCCATGTTTCCATTCAAAAAAGCGAGCCTCGCCACCTAATGCGCTGTTATCCGGTTCGGCAGCGTTTCGTTTAATAGAAGCATTTACAGCGGCCAGTGCCGCCATGCCGGCGCCGCCAGCGATGACTGTCTTCCAGAGATTTCCTAGTCTACTCATAGCGCTTCAGTGGGGCTGCTAAATGAACGCGTAGTCAAACTGCTCCTGGTGAATGGTCGGGTCGCTGGTGATATCTACGGCTCCAAGGTACTCCTCAATCTCGACCAGAACATCACGTTCACCAGCCCGAAGCGCTCGGGCTACATCAGGATGTATTCGGAGCGTAGCCTGCTTATTTGTCGCATCTGACATGCCTCGCGAGAGACGACGCGCCTCTTCCAGCAGTTCATAACAGACGGTCTGCGCTGACTTAATCAACCCCGCTCCCTGGCAATATTGGCAGGGAGAGCAGAGCGTTCGCTCTAATGATTGCTTGACACGTTTTCGGGTCATGATCACCAGGCCAAAGTCGTTGAATGAGAGAACCTTGGTTGGTGACTTGTCGTTGCGCAATGCTTCCTGGAGCGCTTGCATAACTCGGGTGCGATTTCGTCTCTCTTCCATGTCAATTAGATCCAGCACGATGATGCCACCCAAATCGCGCAGGCGAATCTGACGTACAATTTCTTCAACGGCTTCAAGGTTCGTCCGTGTAATCGTGTCTTCCAAGCGGCCGCTGCCCCGTCCCACAAACTTGCCGGTGTTTACATCTATAGCAACCAGTGCTTCAGTCTGGTTAATTACGAGATAGCCACCGCTCTTCAACCAGACGCGCGGCTTAATGGCCTTATCAACCTCCGCCTGAACCCCGAAAGCCTCAAGAATGGGCTCTTCGCGTGTATAAAGTTTCACGCGCTTGACCATTCGCGGCTGTATCCGGTTTACGAACTCAACAATCCGTTCATACTCGTCTTCAGAGTCTACTCGGATCGCAGCAAAGTCTTCTGACAACTGATCCCGGAGAATTCGCTGCACTAAGTCCAGGTCACGATGAACCATTGATGCGGGTTTCGACTTCTCCGCCGCTCCTCGAATGTCCAACCACGTTCGGACCAGGTAACGAACATCCTCTCGCAATTCTCTCTCTGCGATTCCAACGCCCGCCGTCCGTACGATAAAGCCGCCTGAGGGAACATCCTCGTCGGCGCGAAGCTGCTGAATCAGCTTTCTGAGTCGTTGCCGTTCAGTATCAGATTCGATTTTTCGTGAGACGCCGACGTGTTCCACAGTCGGCATATAAACAAGGAATCGTCCGGGTAATGCGATGTGGGATGTGATCCGGGCGCCCTTCTTGGCGATCGGCTCTTTAGCAATTTGGACCAATATCTCCTGCCCCTCTCGAAGCAGATCGGTGATCGCCGGTTGATGCCTGTCTTTGCGTGAAAATCCACGTTGTCCACGACCTTCGAAGCGGCGTTCACGAGTTGGGGGAGGGGAAACAGGTGCTGTCTTTGCGCCGCGTCCATTTTCTTCGGCTGGAGTGATATCTGACGCGACCTCGACTTCTTCGTCTTTCCCGTTGCCTTCGGCTGCAGCGGTTGTCGGGGCTTGCTTGCTGGGTCGTCGTCTTCTTCGACCACCGCGACGGGTTGCAAACTCGGCACGCGAACGCCCGGTTGAAACACGTGCTTCGCCATCTACTAGTGGCTCCGCGTCAGATTCAGATTCGCTGGTGCCTTTGGTCGTCTTCTTCTTTGAAGCACGTTTCGTTGGTGCCTTTTTTTCGGCGGCCTTCCTTGTGGTAGCGCTCGTTTTGGATGTGGTGCGTTTCTTCTTCACACTTGTGTCCTGATCGGCGCCCCTCTTTGTGCGGGCAGTCTGTACCTGAATACTAGCCTCTTCTTCGTCGCTTATCCGTTGGAAGGAGCCTGTCTCTAACGACCTCTCCTCAACCGTATCGACAAAGTTCTCGAGATGGGCCTCAACTGGCGAATGGGTGAATGGTGGTGACGTGGCGGCTGTAGAGAGATCGCTGTCATCGATACGCTGAAAGGCGTTGTCGTAATAACCGCTTGACGGCAGCACTGACCCGACTTCCGCTGTCCGGAAATCATCTTCCAGATTGAATTCAACAGCGTGAATCTGATCAAAGATCCGTTCCTGAAGACGAGCGTCTTTGAACATCTCCCCGCTCGCTGCTGACTCTTCCTCATCAACGATTCGCTGAATCGATGGGTCGCCAGAGACGAATGGCGTGTCGATATCTGCCGCGATGCCCCGATGGGTCGCCGCACGCGGTACCTCGAGCTCCTCCCTGTGTTGACCTCGGCGCCGGCCGCGCCGGCCCCTTCGACGCGACCCTTCGCCGACCTCCGCGGTGTCTCGAGCTTCGGCTTCTGTGCCCTCCGGCTCTGCTTCAAGCAGAGGCTCCGCGCGTTCATGTTTGGCCTCAATCTGTTGTTCACGTTCAACTCGGGCCAATGCAATCTGTTCAGCGGCCTGCTGATGCGCGTCCCCATCGCCCTTCTTGGTCTTGTCAATAACGATACGCTCGAACTCTTCCTCTTCATCAAAGAAGTCAGACACATAAAGAAAGGCGTCTCGTTCCAGGCCTATGTCCACAAATGCCGACTGCATGCCCGGCAACACTCGCATCACGCGTCCTTTATAGATATTGCCGACGATGCCTTGGTTTTCTTCACCACGCTCGATGTAGAACTCGGTGACTTTTTCGTCTTCAATGATCGCGATCTTTTTTTCGCGCCCGTTTACACTAACTATGAGCTCTTTTGCCATTTTCGATTGACTCTCCTCGGAAGGCCCCCGCGGTTGTGAGCACACAACTACTTTGCCTAATCAAGCCGGGTTGGCAAAGCATGGGGCAACCGTACGTTTGGGAGTGGAACTCCCGGTTAAGTTTGTCTTCTTCACGCCCGCGCAAAGTGCTGCTGCTAAGGCGCGCCCAGCCAAGTATCGGAAGGAACCCGAGTCCTGCCTCAGAATGTGGTGGAAAGTGATCTCGTGCAGACGGTTATCTGCCGAGCGGTTGTGGAAATTGTTAGTCGCATTCGAGCAGGCTCGAAAGAGGACCTGCGATCGCAGGGCGACGGGACTGAAACTATTCAACCTGTAAAAACCCTAACTAGCCGGCCAACTTGTGCGAGGGAGCAGATCTCTTTAATGCTCAAACCTCTGCATCGGGCTGGCTTCTTTCTCACAGCCTCTCAGCCTAAGCTGAGTGGTTCCTGCGAGGCCAAAGTGAGGCGACCCATCGGCGGCCTCGGTATAAAAATCCTGTCTCGCCCCGGTTTGCAGAACTTTCAATACAAGTTTGTTTGTATCTCTTGGACGGCCTTAGGTGCCGATCGTTTCGGCAGGGCGAACGGCCGGAGTATAACCGAAACGTGTGTAAACGCGAAATTTAATCCCTGGTAACCATGCCGGGTCCCGATTGTGTTCAACTGGTTGAATATGCTCTGGGGCCCCCCTTGGGTCTCCGCAAACTCTACAAAGCGGATGACGCCACTTCGCCAGACATAAGCCTGCTTCCATAACACGCAACCCGCTTTCTCAACCGAATCCTTTGCCACCAGTTGGGAAATGTTCACGGCGTTTGGGCAAAACCTCGCAGGTAAGCCCTTCTAAACCTTGCCTTTTGCACAACTTGCACGGCTTCCAGTTGGGCATAACGGTTGCCATAGAGGACTCGTAGGGGGCAGCAATCATCCTTTCGAGGAGGATATCAATGCAAAAAAGATACAGCATTCCTACGTTGTCGTTGCTCATGATCCTGGCACTCTTTGTTTGGGTCGTTACAGCAAATGCACAGCAAAGAGGCAAATCGGCAAGTGCCACCGCGCAAGCAGCTGCCAATGAGCCGAGATATGGTGATTACAAAGGCGTAAAGATCGGAATGACGGCAGATGAAGTTCATAAGCTGCTGGGAAACCCGACTCAATCAGTGGATGAGCAGGATTTCTACATCGTTTCCCCAACTGAAACGGTCCAGGTCTGTTACGACAAATCGCAGTCTGTTCACGCTATCTCGATCGACTATTTTGGAGCCGGAAGTGGAGCGCCCGACCATCGGGAAGTGGTTGGTGAGGAGGTCACCACCCGAGATGACGGCTCGACCTGGAAATTGGTGCGGTACGAGAAGTCTGGCTTTTGGGTTTCCTACAACCGGACCGCAGGGACGCCAGCGACCGTTACCGTGACGATTCAAAGAATCTCTAGAACGGCGAGAGCTAACTAGCGACTGCTTGAGTGGCACATTCTCGTTGCGTTTTCCCCGGCACTTGGCAGTGTAGTTTAGACGCCATCTGCCCACGATTTAGTTCTAAATAATTCAAGTTCGAATCGTGCTCGGTCGATCAGGGAATCAGGTCTCCGAAACTCGGACGACGTGATCATAAGTGCGAGCGCCGTCAGTTCACGAAGCGTCGCAACTGAACACTTATTGCGAAGCCAATGGCAATAAATGTCGCAATCAGCGAGGCCAAACCCGCGCTCATCAGGGGAAGTGGAACACCGATTACTGGGAGGATCCCGAGTGCCATCCCAATGTTGATAAAGATCTGAAAAGTCATCCCACCCACGATTGCCATAATTACTAACATTCCCATGCGGTCGGGAGCACGCCGGGCGCCGTTAATCAGCCTCGATAGCAAAATGGCATAGGCAAGCAGCACCATCATACAGCCGACAAACCCGGTGTTGCCTGCTGTCACAGCGAAAATAAAATCGGTGTGGGGTTCGGGGAGAAACTTCAGACTACTCTGCGAGAATTCCGTCGATGCCTCGGAACCAAATACCCCACCTTCGCCGACCGTCAGAATCGATTGCCACGTGTTGTAGCCAAAACCGCGCCGGTCGGCATTCTCAGGATCCAGAATTACCTTGATTCTTTCCTGTTGATAGCCCTTGACGAGATTAGCCTTGACTCCTACCCAATAGGCAAAGGGTAGCATCACCACGCCAAGGATCACGCTCGCGATTACAAGCCGCATCTTGATCGCTGAAAGAAAGAGCACGGCAGCTAGAATCGGAAAATATGTCAGTACCGATCCGACGTCAGGTTCGAGCAAAATCAAGGCGCAGGGTAGGGCAAGGATCACGCCTCCAATCGCCATCTCTTTGAAAGAGAGTGCCTTTAGTCGGTTCTTTCCGAAGTATCGCGCCAACATCATCGCGGTTGTAACCTTGACGAATTCTGAAGGCTGAAATTGGCCGATATTGCCGGGAAGTTTTATCCAGGCACGCTGCCCATTGATTTTCAAACCAATTCCGGGAATAAGAACGAGGATTAGTAACAATAGCCCGAAGATGTAAAAGGCCGGCGCCAAATTCAGCAACTTCCTATAGTCGGTGAATGCGACCGCTAACATTGCTATTAGCGCAATGCCCAATCCGATGAGTTGTTTGATCCAGTAACTCTCCCCCGGGACGGCATGGCGAATTTGAGTGGCGCCAAAGCACACGAGACCAATAGCCAGTAGGGCTAAAAGCCAATCGAAATCGCGGATGCTGCGCTTGTGGATGATTGCTACCATTTAGCTCACGGGGTTCAGGATAGGCGAACCTCAGTCTACTATTCTTGCCACTGTGTCAGTCGCTCGAGCGGGAGATCGGTTGGGTTTCTTTGCTACTGGAAACGCATCGGGAGGCTCCTCGTGACGAGTCTTTCTGTAATAAACATCATAAACCCGTCGGACTGCGGGTGCGGCGTGCGTCCCGCCAAATCCGGAGTTTTCTATCAACGCCAATATCGCAATTTCAGGCTTGTAGGCTGGCGCATATGAGACGAACCACGCATGGTCCTTGTTCTTACCAACGTCTTTACCCAACGCAACTACCTGAGCGGTCCCAGTTTTTCCTGCTATCTCAAACCCTGCCATTTTGATCCCGGCGCCAGTGCCATAATTGTTAACGACAGCCCACATGCCCTCCACAACCTCATGATGGATGTCCTGTGGAATCGGTATCACTTTTGGATTGGGTCGTTCCGGGTCAACGGGCTGAAAAGTTCGGGCTGATCGGTACTCGGATGATCCGGGTTCGCCGACTGGTCTTAGTTCCTTCATCAGATGAGGAATGTAGAGCTTGCCACCCACACCGATTGCCGCGACAGCACGAATCAATGAAATGGGTGTGATCACGTCATACACCTGACCAAAGGAGGCGTAGACAGTGTCGATATCCCGCCATTCCGGATCTCGTGGTTGCATCCGTCGTTTGAACTCTCGCGAGGGTGTCCAACTGACAACCTCGTTAGGTATGTCGATACCTGTCCGCTTGTTCAAATCAAACTGGTCGACCATCTCAACGATCCCGTCGATGCCCATCTTTAATCCCAGCCGATAGAAGTAGCCGTCACAAGACTTTGTGATCGCGTACTTCACGTCAGGGACACCGTGGTTCCCCATGCAACGAGTAAACTTGTTGCCGATGGTAATCCCGCCACCGCAGGCGAGATTCGAATTGGCGAGAGTAATAGCCCCCTGCTGCAAACCGGCAACAGCCATTGGTATCTTCCAGAGGGAACCCGGCATGTATCGACTCTGCACAGCACGATTCATCAGGGGAGTTTCAGGATCATTCAGCAGCGATTGATACTCTGCTCGACCTTCCTTTGTTGCTATTCGTTGTGAGAAGAGATTTGGATCAAAAGTAGGGTAAGAAGCCAGGGCATGGACTTCTCCATTATTTGGGTCGACGGCGATGATTACGCCGCGTCCGGTGACGGAAGTGCGTAACTGTTCCTCAGCAGCTAGCTGAAGATCCAAATCGATGGTGGTTAACAGGTCCTGTCCCGGGATGGGGTCAATAGTTTCGATTTCGTCCTGAATTCTGCCGCGGCTATCGACGATCACTTCGCGGTATCCATCCTTGCCACGCAAGTACTCGTCGTAGGTTTGTTCAAGCCCGCTCTGGCCGATGATGTCACCTGGCCGATAGTTCTTTTCCCGGTAGGCTGGCTGCTTAAGTTGTTCGGGGCTGATTTCACCCACATAGCCAAGCACATGGGCCAGCAAGCCATTCGGAGGATAGCGCCGTTGAGGCTGCTGTTCCACGCGGAGCTCCGGAAATTCCAGCTTGCGTGCTTCTACCCAGGCGATATCTCCGGGCGTCGCTTCTTGCTTTACCAGAATTGACTCAAATGCTGGCTGCGATTTTATTTGATCAAAATGTTCGCGCAGCAAATCGGCATCAACGGCCAGCCCTTCAGACAGTGGCTCAACCAGTGAACTAAGATCGCGGCCCCGTAAGTCTTCTCGGGAAAGGATGACGTTGTAGATTGGTCGGGAGTCAACCAGTGGGTGACCGTTGCGGTCGTAGATTACTCCTCGCGGCGCTGAGATGGGCAGGCGCCGGCGTCGTTGCTCTTGAGCGATGCTGGCGTAATGAGGGCCTTTGACAACCTGGAGCACGTACAGCCTGACGCCAAGCAGAGCTAGCATCAGGAGCACCAGGATCTGAATGCCTCTTAGACGAGCCCTGAGATTCTGCGAGGTGTCTTCGAACTTCATAACTACGTTACGATCTCAGGCTCACAAGCGGGGCCTGGAACGAATATTGATTCTGAATCAGAGTGGCAGAGTTGTCTACAGTGTTTTTACCTAAAGTGACCGGCGGAGAGTGGATCTTAACGCCTTCTTAACGAGCCGGTAGCGCGGCGAGCGACCCTCCGTCGGGTCGCAAACTGCCTTCGTTGACTGCCCTGTTGTGTCAAATAGGAGTCAAGCAGGTAGAACGCGACAGTTCCGACTACTGTTGTAGCTATCAGCCGGTAGGACGTCGTCTGTACGAACGGGACCTGGGGCGCATACCCCAGTGAACGATGCCAAAAGACGTAAATGGCCGAATCCAAAGCGGTGGCAGCCGCAAGAACGGGTATTCGGAGAAGCGCGTTTTCCAGATTGACCCTCGTCGCGGCGTAATAGATCACGTACGCCGTTAGCGTCTTTGAAAAACCACCGGCGCCTAACAACCCGCCGCTAGTGGCGTCGATCGAAATTCCTGCAATTGTGCCGACCAGCAATGCCTGCCAAGCTTCACGTTGGAGCGCAATATAAACAACCACGATCAGGGGAAGATCGATATACGAGACTGGAGTCCAGATTCCGGGTAAGGAGAGCAGCGACAGCTGCAACAAAATCGCCAGACCTAGTACTAAAGCAATCTTGAGTTGAGGCATGTATGCAGTGGAGCGCGGATGTTAAGCTGCGCATGGCTAGCATTCCGCTAGTTACTTCTTCTCTTTTTCGACGTTGGGAAGAGTCTGATTTGGCGCCGGCCGTTGCGGAGGTTCGTACAGGAGTACCGCAACCTCCTGCAGTTGATCCAACTGTGCTCCTGGACGGATCAGAATTTGGTGCGGTTGTGTAGCAGTACCGTGCTTTACTTGAACCACTTCTCCCACATTTAAGCCGGGTGGATAAATGCCGTCCTGTCCGGTTGTCATGACATAGTCACCGACCTCCACCTCTTGCAAACCTGAAACGTATTTCATCTCAACCAGTCCACCTTCACCATTGCCACGGATGGATCCGAGGGCCCCGGATTCACCTAGCTGACCGACTACAGCCCCCGCCGCAGCCTTCTCATCCGTGAGCAGCATCACTTGCGCTGTCCACGGGCTCAAGGAAATGACGCGTCCAACAATCCCACCCCCGGTAACAACAGGCATATTCAACTTGATTCCCACAGAACTGCCGCGATCGACGGTAATAGTGTTGAACCAGACTGTGGAATCTCGGGCAATGACTCGAGCTGGCACGACTTCATAACCGGTCTTCTCCTTTAACCCAAGTATTCCGTGGAGACGTTCGTTTTCCGCCTTTGCCTCGCGGGCATGCTTCAATTCCAGATCCAACTCTGCGACGCGTAGTTGAAGGCGCTCATTCTCGTCGGCAGTGCTACTGAAGTTGACAATCCTGTTTATGAATCCGGCGCCGGCGCCGGTAGCTTTGGAGGTAACGCTTTGAAATGGTGAGAAGATCGCCTGCGCCCAGACCCTCACCATCCGCTGTTTAGTGACGCTGTCCCTAGCGTCAACAGCCATGATCACCAGGTTCCCAAAAAGGAGCGCCATGAGCCAAATTGGAGCTCGCTGCCGAATCTCTCTTTGTGTGCGAACGCTGGCCATTGGTAATTCTGGACAGTTTTAAGGGACCTTTGCGTAGGTAGCGTGTGAGCACGCCTACATTCCGCTAGTCATAGTGTTTTCCCACTTGACTCGTTTAAGCAGGTCAAAATCCGAAAGCATTTTGCCGGTCCCGAGGACTACTGAGGCCAGCGGATCGTCTGCCAGCGAGACCGGGAGGCCCGTTTCAATAGACAGCCGCTTATCGAGATTCTTGAGCAGCGCCCCGCCGCCGGTTAGTACGATTCCGCGCTCAACAATGTCAGCTGAGAGCTCTGGGGGAGTTCGTTCTAAAGCGACACGTACGGCATTGATGATGGTCGAGACAGAATCAGCTAAGGCTTCGCGGACTTCTTCATCAGAGATAGAAATGGTTTTCGGAATTCCTTCGATCAAGTTTCGGCCGCGTACCTCGTAACTCAGTGGCTCGTCCAGTGGGTAGGCAGACCCGAGTTCGATCTTTATCGCTTCTGCCGTACGTTCCCCGATGAGCAGATTGTACTTTCGCTTTATGTAAGAGATGATCGCCTCGTCCATCTCGTTTCCTGCGACTCGAACGGCTCGCGAGTACACGATTCCACTCAAGCTGATTACTGCAATATCGGTTGTTCCGCCCCCGATATCGACCACCATATTTCCGTGGGGCTCAGTAATTGGCAGACCTGCACCGATTGCGGCGGCCATTGCCTCTTCGACGAGATAAACTTCCGATGCCTTTGCTCGATAAGCTGAGTCCTCTACTGCCCGTCGCTCGACCTGAGTGATCTCGGACGGTATCCCGATGACTACACGTGGACTGACCCATGTCTTACCGTTATGCGCCTTGCGAATGAAGTGTTGCAGCATCTTCTCGGTAACTTCAAAGTTAGCGATCACACCGTCCTTCATGGGACGAATCGCTACGATATTGCCGGGAGTTCTGCCCAGCATGTCTTTGGCATCTCGGCCGACTGCCTCCACCTGATTGGTGACCTTGTTGATAGCAACAATGGAGGGTTCAGACACAACGATCCCGCGACCTTTGGCATATACCAGTGTGTTTGCGGTTCCCAAGTCGATTGCCAAGTCGCTGGAGAACAGACTGAAGATAGATTTAAGGGCCATTAACTCACTTCCCGTGTGTGTAAGATGAGAGCTTCGGGTGGGCTGGCGGCCACTTGAAAGTGGCTTTGGCAGATGGCTAGGCGAAGGTGAAACCAGGCGGGAGCAAATAGCAACGGAGAACCGTACTAACTAACCCGTTACCATTAATCACCAATCACACTTTCCCTCCTACCCCGCACCAGGCAGGTCCGAAGTTCTAAGATACACCCAATTCTAATTTTTATGCTATCCAGAATTCTGTTGTCGAGAAGAAGACTTCTGATCGGGTTTGTTGGGTTGAAAGTTTGCGCGGTCGGCTGGATCGACTTTCGGATTCTGTAATGGTCCAGTTGATATACGAACACAATTCTTATTTGCGGCTTTAGCCTCATACATAGCTGTGTCAGCGCAAGCAATCAACTGTTGTGGCGAGGAGGCGTGTAGCGGGAAGGCGGCTACACCGAAACTCGCGGTTAGGGTCAGGCATAAACGGCGGCCACCCGTAAACTGGAAACGTCTAATCTTTTCACGGATACGCTCTGCTACTACTGCGGCCAACTCGATTCCAGTGTCAGGTAACACAATCACGTATTCATCCCCGCCGTATCTCGCCACCGCATCGGTGTCCCGAACTGAAGAAAGAATAACGGCGGCTATTTCCATGAGAACATGAGATCCGACCAAGTGCCCGTGCACATCGTTGATCGCCTTAAAGTCATCGAGATCCAGAAACAGAGCAGCAACGCTTGAGCCATACCGGCGCGCACGTCGGATTTCATTCAGCAGAAACTGTCTCAGGTATCGGGCATTATGCAACTTAGTAAGATCGTCGGTTTGTGAGAGTCTCTCTGCCTCGGCTATTCGAACCGCGTTTGCCAAGGCCGATGCAATGGGAAGCGAAAGAGACTCAAGCAAAGCAACCTCGGATTTCTTAAACGAGCGGGCACCCGAAGGGTCTCTAATACCCTCGAGAACACCGAGTAGTCTCTCGCCACAGATCAAGGGAAGGGCAACCACATACTGTCCACGTTCCTTCTTCCGGACGAGGCCCACGCCTGCTGCTGCCAACTTGGCCGCCTTCGTCTCCGACCCGCGAGGAACCGCTGCCTCTCCAGCAAGTAAGCGTCGCCAGTCGTCTTCGACCATGCTCCCAAACTGATCGCCGCGCCGGCGCACGGCGATGGCTTCCAGCGCATTGGCCTCTCCAGAACTGCTGTCGGAGGCCAGGTAGATGGTCCATCGATCGGCACTAAGAAGAGGTTCAAGTCCGGTAAGGGCTGCGTGGGCCGCACCAATTTGATCGCTGATGAAGTGGAGGGATGAAACCAGATCAAAAGCGGCACGCAAACTCTTTGACTTCAGGTTGGCAGGAAGCAACTGAGTTGTGGGGTCAGGCGGAGGCTGAAGATTCGGCGGGAGTTTCAACTCACCAGTCCCGCCCTGTCCCTCGATCTCACGCAGTATGGCTGGCAGTTGCGCGGCCTTATCGGCAATCGCCTTAAACCCCAACCGCTTCAACGTTGTGCCATCCAGGCTTCTGAGATTCAAACTTTGATAGCCGTTAGCATGCCGGCGGCACGCAATGAGAGGGGCACCGGGCCAAAACGCCTTGGCGTGTTCGATCGCAGTATGAAGCTCCACCATGTCCGCTCCCGGAACGACCTCATACAACACTGCCAAGGGTGGCGGCCCAATCGTTGGCGTTGCCTGCTCACCTTCCCGCTGACGCGTCAGAGCCACTTCAACTTCCACTTCGCGAAGTCCCTCAATAAGGGTCTTGACCCCCGCATTGCGCAAAGCCTCTATTAGCTCATACGCAGGAGCTTCGTGCGCGTCTGTAAGAAGGATAACGTGTCGCGACATCTGAATGACTATGTTCGTCCACGTCGAGGTGATAGCTGGACGCGGTATTGGGAACTGTTGCCCCGGGCATCCTGAGCCTCAACCGCAACTTGATTACCCCCGGACGGCGAGGTGATCTGAATCTGGAAGGTACCGTCCGTTGCCGTGAGCGTCTCACGTCCTGCTACGCGGATGGTTGTACCGGGCTCCGCACGACCCCGGATGATGTAGACGTTACCGCCCAAAAGCTCTGCAGTCAGCTCAGTAACTGGAACTTGGGAGCCCGTGCCTCGCGCAATCACCATAAACTTCAGTGGCTCGCTCCAATCACTCGTTTGACCCGTTGCTGCGGTAGCCCGCACACGCCAGAAGTAGACTCCTGGCCTAAGGTCGCTTGCCGTGAACTCTGTCGAAGCAAGTTGATCGCGTTCGATCACTTTGCCATCGGTTACGAAGAAGGGCGAGGTTGCGACTTCAACACGATAGTAAGCGGCAGTGCCGGAGTGCGGTCGCAGCCACTTCAGGGCGATGTTGGCTGAGCCGTTTTGGTTCACGACGACTCGCTCAAGATCGCCAGGTTCGGATGGCGCAGGTACTTCCAGTAGTCGCTGCGGTTTGGAAATCGTGCCGGACGGATTGACTGAGATGTATTCGCCGCCATGGACGGCGGTTTTTTCGCCAGCCCGATTCGTGGTTTCAATAATACCGGTGTTAACCCTGATCTCCTCTGTGCCCTCCGGATTAACCCCAAAGCTGGCACCCGTCTGAGTACCCATTCGAGTTTGGGTCTTGGGTGTTTCGACCAGGTTTGTGGTTCCTTCCGGTTGTTGTTCGGTTCGTACGTTGATTTGACCACTATCAACGACAACGTGAACAGTGGACTTCTTGCCGTTTTCAACACTGGCGTTGTCCCGGATGGTGATTGTGCTGTTGGGACGGACGACAAGGGTCGAACCATCGGCCATTGCTACCCGCGCACGCCCACTCGCCTGCGTTTGAACTGTGTCTCCAGGGTAGAGCTGTGTATCGCTACTAGCAGGTATCGTTTCTCTCGTTGCCGCGCGAATAACGCGCACCTCCCCCTCAAAGGAAATAAAGCGGGCGCCAGCCGAGATCTTTAATTCGGTACCTACATTCTTCAGTGGGTTCCCATATTTCCACACGTAAAGAGCACCTCCGGCCGCAATTCCCGAAAGCAGAAAAACCGCGACAATCAGGTAGACAGCTCTCTTCTGAACTACCCACCAGTCGAAAGCAAACCGATTGGACTTAGTGACCATATTCCTTGCTGTTGTTGAGACTTTTGAGGGGCGAAAACCATCTTGCGCCAATTTGCGGATGGCGCGTCAAAAAAATCAAAGTGGGTGCGCCGAAAGCGCGTTCTAAAGGTGTGAAGTCCGACCAGCTATGGCGTGATTTAATTCGATTCAGGCGACACGTCAGTCGCCACCGACGGCAAAAAATCTAACACACCCGTTAAGGTGCGTTCAAGGAAGTTGATACTGAAATCTCCAGGGGCCCCCAGATCTACCGTTGAACAGTTTCACGCTCTTCTGTCGAAAAACTCTCATCTGGGGCCGCAAACGAGTCGCCGCTATCAGCCTGGTCGTTCGGTGGGTTCGGGTCGTCGAAACCCGGAGGTAGGTCGACTTCGATCGGTATGTCACTCTCTTTCGTCCAGATCATCGAGGCCGCCACTGAGCTGAACAACACAACTGCGACGAACACCAGCGATAACCAAATAGGAATGTGGAAATCGAGAGCTACGACGAGCATCTTTATCCCAATGAAGGTCAGTACGATAGCCAAACCTGTTTTCAGGTAGTGGAATTTTTCTACCACTCCCGCAAGGAGGAAGTACATAGAACGCAGGCCCAAAATCGCAAAGACGTTGGAGGTATAAACGATGAACGGATCCCTCGTAATCGCAAAAATCGCTGGTATCGAGTCGACGGCAAACACTAAGTCCGTGACTTCGACAATTACCAGCACCAAGAGCAACAATGTTCCCGTAAGTTTCCCATTTATTCGGGTGAAGAACTTTTGTTCGTCATACTCATGGCTGATCGGAATGTACCGCGTGACCAATCGAACAGCCGGGTTGTTCTCTGGTTGGATGTCGGTATCTTCCTGCCGGAACATCTTGATACCGGTATAGACCAGAAATCCGCCAAAAATGTAGATGATCCAGTGGAAGCGATTGAGTAGGGCCGCGCCAATAAAGATCATTGTCAGCCGCATCACCAGCGCACCCATGACGCCCCAAAACAACACGCGATGTTGGAATCGAGCAGGTACCTTGAAGTAAGAGAAGATCAGTAGGAAGATAAAGAGGTTATCGACTTATAGCGACAGCTCGATAAGATAGCCAGTTAGAAACTCCAGCCCTTTGGTTGTACCCAGATACCAGAAAACAAGGGCGGAAAAGATCATCGCGAGTGTCACCCAGACGGCACTCCAGGTGGCTGCTTCGCGATATTTGATTATGTGGGCTTTACGGTTGAAGAGGCCGAGATCCAGACTCAACATAACTAAGATGAAGAGGCTGAAGCCCACCCAAAGCCATGTTGAGCTGCTGAATGCGTCCATCTGGAGATCACTAAAATAGCATTGGCGCCAGCCGAATGTCAGGTTGCCGCATCAAAGCCAACCGGTTGCACGGTTCACTACGTCTACTTTACAATCCGCCGTTTGAAAGGTACATACAATGCTCAAACAACTAGGGCGGCTTGAGCGCACCCGCAGCATCGTAATTCTCGGTTTCGCATTGGTGATGGCGTTCAGTTTGGTCGTTTTTTACGCCCCCCAACGAACGGCCGTTAATGCAGATCCATTTAAAAACACTGAGGCGCTTGCCAAAGTGGGCAGCGATACCGTCACCGTGGCGGATCTGGCGCAATTGCGC
>Ga0209431_10000012_pt1 | contig 148034 bp, 150 predicted proteins | sample RifCSP13_3_FD_184021 | JGI IMG/M metagenome (GOLD analysis project Ga0209431, IMG submission 184021) | Soil microbial communities from Rifle, Colorado - Rifle CSP2_sed 13_3 (SPAdes) (version 2) | ecosystem: Environmental > Terrestrial > Deep subsurface > Rock core/Sediment | place: Rifle... | reverse complement strand
GACGCCTTGCCTGCAGGTCGCGGTTGGCGATCGGTCGACACGGTCCGTCGCTCGCCACCCAATCAGTCGGGGAGTGCGTCCACCGGCGTGGAGGGCTTGTCTCGCAGTCGTCGGATCAACGGCCGTCCGGCGCGGCCCGGCTACCCAGCACGGGATGAGAGGCTGGGTGGCCGCCGAGGCGACCGGCGTTGCCACGGGGTGCAGCCGATGCCATGTCCCATTGGAAAGAAAACCGGCCAGAAGTCCCAATCTTGCCGACGAACGGCCCTAGGGGGAAAGAGCCTTGTACTGCAAGGTTGCGGATGGCAGCACGGATAGGAGGAATGTCACGGTGGTCCCCGTATCGCGAAGGGCGTTTCTCAAGGGAACGGCAGTGGTCGGCGGTACCCTTGCCGCCTCCCGATTCCTGTTCGAGACCCTTGACGCCGTAGCTGGGGCCGATGCCCTGGCCCTGGCGCCGTTCGAGGACCGGGTGTTCACCACGTGCTGGATCGGCAAACAGGACTGCGGAATGACCGCCCGTCGCATCGATGGGAGGGTGGTCAAGTTCGAAGGGATGGCGGGTCATCCCCGGAATGACGGGACGCTCTGTCCCAAGGGACAGGCGCAAATCATCTCCATCTATGACCCGAATCGGGTCAAGACCCCGTTGATCCGGACCAACGCCAAAGGTGTGAGTGGAGAGTGGCGACAGGCATCCTGGGACGAGGCGCTTCAAGTGGTGGCCGATGAGGTGAATCGGGTTCGGGCCGAGGATCCGTCGCTGGTGTTGTGGCAGAAGGGGAGGTCCAAGTCGGAAGCCATATACGACGACGCGTTCACCAAGGCAATCGGCTCGTCAAAACTGGGGCACGGCGCGTATTGCTCGGACACCGGGTATCGAGCCCTCGAGTACACGCTCGGCCTCCATGGGGTGCTCAACCCTGAGCTGGTCCACAACCGCTATCTGCTGGCCTGGGGATGGAACCTCACCAATGCCGGCGGTAACAAGTACTGCTGGATCGTCTGGCCCCGTCAGATGCTCGAAGCGCGCGAAAAGGGCCTCAAGATCGTTCACATCGATCCCCGTCTGCGGGCGGCGGGCCCATTTGCTGACCAGTGGGTCCCACTGAGACCGTCCACCGACCTCGCCTTGGCTCTGTCCCTGTGTCATGAGCTGATCGCGCAGGGATACCTGGACCGTCCCTATCTGACCAAATACACCAACGCCCCCTATCTCGTGGGCAAGGACGGTCTCATACTCAAACAGACGGTGGGCGAGGGCGACGATGCCGAAGAGGTCGCCCTGGTATGGGACCTGGCGACCGGCACCGGCAGGCTCGCCACCGAAGCAACCGAGCCGGCCCTCGAAGGCGAGTACACCGTCAACGGTCAAACCTACAAGACGGCCTTCGAGCTGTTCAAGACCCATGTCGAGGACTACACCCCGGAGTGGGCCGCGGACATCTGCGGTATCGAAGCCACTGTGATCAGCCAGATCGCATCGGAGTTCGGCGAGAACGCCCAGATCGGGGCCACGACCGTCATCGACGGAATCGAGGTGCCCTACCGGCCGGTGGGGATCATGGCCTACCACATGGCACAACAAGAACTGGGGTTTCAGGCACTTCGGGCAATGACGATGGTCACGATGTTGGTCGGCGCGGTGGGGGCGGTCGGGGGGCAGTTGGCCGACACCACTTGGAAGATCCACAAGAACTATGCCGCCTTCGAGGAGCTGACGGTCAACGACCCGCCGTACGACTTCACACTGAAGGGATCAAGGTACTTCCCGATAAACACGGGGTTCCCGGGGATGGTCGCCAAGGTGATGCAGGACCCGGCGAGATACGGGGTCGAGAAACTTCCCAAGGTTGCGATCCTCCACCACGTCAACCCGGTTCTCGCCTTCACCTCCCAGCCGGACTTCCTCGAGTCCTACAAGAAGTTCGAGCACGTGACCGTGATCAGCCCGTGGATGTCGGAGACTGCGGATCTGTTCGCCGACGTGGTCCTGCCCGCGTCGACCATCGAGAAGTTCGAAGGCCCGCTCTCGGCAAGCGACGGTTACATCGATGCCCAGGTGCTCCGCTTGCCGCCCATGGACCCCCTCTTCGAGTCGCGAGGCGAGGTCGACATATATCTCGATCTGGCGGAACATATCGGAGTCCTCAACGGCGCAGATGGCTACATCGATCAGATCAACGTCGCGCTCGGGCTGGTCGACACACCGTTCGCTCTTCCCGACGGGCCCAGACCCGAGGTGCGAGACATCTTCGATCGGTGGGCGAAGTCCCAAGGGCTGAGCGGGATCGACCACTTCGAGCAAAACGGCATTTGGGTCAAAGGACTGATCCCACCCACCTCGACCTACGGCTACGTGACCGACCCGCCTTTCGGCGGGGCAGTGCACCGGCTCTATGGGGAGAGCCTGCTCAAGGCGCAGCGGCTCATGCAGGAAAAGGGCGCTGAGGAGATCTATTACCAGGATTATCTGCCCTTCCCAACCTGGCGAAGCCCAACCATGGACAGCTCGCCGCCGGAGTACGAGTTCTATCTGATCAGCTACAAGCTGGTCGAGCACAAACAGTCGAGAACCACTCTGATCCCCCTGCTCACCGAGTTGAGCGGGAAGCAGCGGATCGAGATCAACACCGCAACCGCCCGCCGGCTGGGCATATCCGATGGCGACGAGGTGGTGGTCGACTCCCACAATGCCATCACCGGCGAGACGCGGTCGCTCACCACGGTGGCTGCCCTGACCGAAGGGATCCGCCCAGACGTGGTGGGAATGCCGCATCACTTCGGCTCCTGGTCCCACCCGGCCAGCCGTGATCTTGGCCCAACGCCCAACGAGGTGTTCTTCACCGGTGAGGGGTACATGGGTCAAACCGCCGACGCCTCCTTCCAGGTCAAGGTCAAGATCTCGAAAGCCGGAGGTGACTCGTGACCCGGTATGTGATGGCGGTAGACCTGAACCGCTGCCAGGGGTGCCGGGCGTGTGTCGAAGCCTGCAAAATCGAGAACAACACGCCCAGTGCGGTCTTCTGGATGCATGTCTTCCGGCTCGAAGAGGGCGAGTACCCGGACACCAAGATGTCCTTTCTCCCCCGGCCCTGCCAGCACTGCAACAACGCACCCTGTGTCAAGGTGTGCCCGGTGGGGGCGCGCTACAAACGCGAGGACGGGCTAGTGCTCACCGACTTCGATCGGTGCATCGGTTGTCGCTACTGCGAGGTGGCCTGTCCGTACGGGGTCAACTTCTTCAACTGGCGGAATCCCGACGAGGCCTGGGACGAGTACCAGGTGCCGTTCGACGACCCCGACCTGATGCCGGTGACCGGTGGCGTCATCCCCTCCTACAAGAACCCCGACCATGATCGTCTCCACGGCCCCGAGCAACGTCTCACCTCGGGAAGTGCCCACTTCAAAGGGGTCATGGAGAAATGCACGTTCTGCGTGCACCGGGTTGAGCAGGGTCTGCTCCCGGCCTGCGTCGACACCTGCCCTGTCGGTGCGCTCAAGTTCGGCGACATCGAAGACGAGGGCAGCCCGATCTCGACATTCTTGCGCAACAAGGAGAGCTTCCAACTTCTCGAAGAGCTGGGCACCGACCCAAGCGTCGTCTATGTAGGCGGCACACCTCCCACCAGCCACGCCCGCGAGATCGAACGACCCCTGACCGGAGTATGACATGGCAACCACGCAAGACATGGTGAGTGACCGGCTCCCCCAGGGAGTTGGTCGCTGGAGCAGGGGATGGTTGCTGTTCATGGCGCTCGCCGCCATTGGGGTCGCCATCGGTGTGATCGGATGGGCAATCGAGCATGACCAGGGCATGGCCGCAACCGGGATGCGCGATCTGGGAACGATGGGCGGCGCCACTTGGGGCGTCTACATCTCCATGGTCGTCTACTTCGTCGGCGTCAGCTTCGCCGGCATAACCGTGGCCGCACTGATTCGCCTCTTCAACCTGGAGCATTTGAAAGGGGTCGCCAGGATGGCCGAGCTTCTGACCGTGGTGGCGCTGCTTCTCGGCGCTCTTGCCATCGTGGTCGACCTCGGACAACCTCTCAGGGGGCTGGTCAACCTGTTTCGTTATGCCAGGCCCCAGTCCCCGTTCTTCGGCACCTTCAGCCTGGTGGTGTCCGGCTACCTGTTCTCCAGCCTCGTCTACCTCTATCTGACTTCACGACCCGATGCCGCCCGGCTCGCGGAGAGCCCCTCGCGTCTACAGCCCCTCTACCGACTGTGGGCGGCGGGATACGAACCCACGGTCGATCAGCGGGCCCGTGACCGCAAAGCCACCTTCTGGCTAGCCTTGGCCATACTGCCGCTGCTCATCGTTGCCCACTCCTCACTCGGGTTCGTCTTCGGTCTCCAAGTTGGTCGTCCTGGGTGGTTTGGAACCCTGCAGGCTCCGGCGTTCGTGGTACTGGCCGGAGTCTCGGGCATCGGCCATCTCATCGTGCTCGCCGCGTTGGTGCGCCGCGTGCTCCGCCAGGAGCACCGAATCGGGATCGAGGCGTTCACCTGGCTCGGTCGATTCCTCATGCTGCTGCTCTTCGTGTATCTGTACTTCGTGGTGGTGGAGATCTTCACCAGCATCTATCAGCCCACCACGACCGAGCAACGCATCAGCGATGCACTGCTCACCGGGAGGTATGCGTGGATCTTCTGGGGGTCGGTCGCCGCCCTGGTGCTGCCAGCCTTCGGGCTGGCTTGGATGGCCGTCACCAGGAAATGGCGAATCGGTTGGATGGTGATTATGGGTCTGATCGTCAATCTGGGGGCAATAGGAAAGCGCTACCTCGTCGTTGTCCCGTCCGAGACCCATGGACAGCTTCTGCCCTACCCGATCGGGACTTACGCCCCCAGCCTGGTCGAGTACGCAGTGCTCATTGGCCTGTTCTCACTGGGCGCCTTGCTCATCGGGGGGTTCATGAAGCTGTTCCCGATCGTCGAAATGGAGGAGACGCCGTGACCAGACGTTCGATCATCACGGCCGCCATGATCATCCTCGGTGCGGGTCTCATGGTGTTCGCGTACTTCGCCGGCGCCGCCCCCTGGTGCAACAACGCGGTCGAGTGCAGCAACCCCCGTCTGGAATGGTCACCGGCCATCTTCGTGGCCGGCGTGGTGATCGCCTTTTCCTCTGCCCTCTACTACTCGGTCGCCAAGGACCGGAGGAAGTGAGCGCAAGCGACCTGGCCCGCCTCCGGCAGGGCGCCTACAGGCTGATAGGCGCGGGTTTTGCCCCGCCCCAACCCGACCGATCGGAGTTGATCGTTGGGTCCATTCCGGTTCTGGCCGATCTCGGTCTCTTCGACTACTCCTTCTCTCTGTACCTCGTCGACTACGCCCGGGCTCTGGCTGCGGATGACCCGGGAGAGCTAGCCCCCGCCTACATGGCGCTGTTCGAGGTAGGTGCAGGCGGCGCAGCGTGCTCGCCCGCCGAGTCGGCTTGGCTGGCCGGCCCTAACTCCAGTGAGGTCGCGGTGATTCTCTCCGATCTCCGACGTAGCTATCTCCGCTACGGCCTGCGCCCTTCTGATTCTCGATCCGAGAGCATCGATCATGCGACGGTCGAGTTCGACGTGATGGCGTCGCTTTGTGGCATCGAGGCAGAACAGCGAGCAGCCAGGCGACCGGTCACTCGGACAGTTGGCCACCAGATCGAGTTTCTCGACAACCACCTGGGTAGATGGCTGCCCCTCCTGACCAAAGCAGTCGTGCGTCACAATGGCCATCCGACCTACACCGCGCTGGCTTTGGCCGCACATGCCTTGGTGATTCATGATCAGGAGCTTCTGGCTTTGATCGACGAGCAGGAACCGAGCTCACCATGACCCAGATCCTGCTCTGCTCGGATCACCAGACCCCGGCCGTCGGGCAACATGTCCGCGTCGTCGGCGGCCTCTGTTACGACCCATCTGCTCTGGCTTCGCTCCCTGATGGAACACAGCACTTGGTGATCGGGCTCCATCGAGACGACGCCGACAAGTCCATGTTCCAATCATCGATGCGGCGGATCGGACTCGACCCCCTCGGTGTTGGGGTAGTAGACCTAAACGGCATCACGGACCAGCGAGCGCTGACCGCGACTCTCGCCGGTGCCGTTGCCCGAACCGAAGCCTTCCCCGGGGCGACGCCAGAACAGGCGAAACTAGCGCCAGGCGGTCGCGTCTCGCGTCGGGGGTTGCTCTCGGCTGCGGCGCCCATATCCATCGGCGCCCCTTCAATCGACACCGAAACCTGCGTGGCCGACCAGGGATGCCGGGCGTGTGTCACCGCGTGTCCGGTCGACGCCCTGACATGGAATGGCGGCTCGGTTTCCTACGACAAGACGATATGTGTCGCCTGTGGTATCTGCGTCACCACCTGCCCGGTGGGTGCGGTGGTCAACCCGACAGTGACCTTTCAGGCCATCGAGGCTCAGATCGCTGCCCTGATCGGGGCCTACGGCGAACCTGTCGGGATTCGCTACCAGTGTCGCGGCGCCCCCCAGGCCCGCCATCAAGAAGGCTGGCTCAACGTCGAGGTGCCGTGCACCGGAATGCTCACAGCGGGATGGCTGTTAGCGCCGCCGGCCATGGGTGCCGCCGCCACCGATGCGATCCCATGCGGGGAGTCAGGCTGTCCATTGGGCAATGACGATCGGATTGCGTCGACGGTAGCTGATGCTAGGGCGATCCTCGAGGCGCTTGGTTGGGACAAGGATCGCGTCGGCCGCGACTCCGTCGCCTCGTTCGCACCCCAACCGCCGCCGTCCGCAACCGGCGGTCGGATCTTCGGGCCGGGGATGGAGCACCGGGTGATAAGCCGCCTGGCGTCGATGGTTCAGACCGACTCCGCGGCGGCTTCCCTGGAGTCAACGCCGCTGGGAACAGTGGCCATCGACCCGGCCACGTGCACCGCATGCCGGATGTGCGCCCAGATCTGCCCCACGGATGCCCTGCACAGCAGCGTCACCGACGACATTGTCATCGACTTCGACCCCCGGCTCTGTGTGGCATGCGGTCAATGCTTGAACATGTGCCCCGAGATCGACCGTGGTGCCATCACCATGTCGATGAGGTTCGACCTCGCCGCCTGGGCGAGGGGACGAATGGAAGTGAGGCGCGATCCTGTCCCACGATGCGAGAGCTGTGGGAAACCGATCGCACCATCAGCGATGCTGGAGCGGATTACATCGATGCTCGGACCGGAATACTCGGCGACGGCGGCCCTTCTCAACACACGGTGTCTCGACTGCCGTGGCCGCTGAAGCGTCTCAGCCCGTCGGGACCCTTCGAGCGGGTCGAGACCCAAAGGCCTGGTGTTCAGCGCCTCGAATGCGAGGTCGGCGGGCGTCTCCGCCAACTGGGCGGCGGTGATCTCCTCGAGGAGGTGCGTGTTCACGAGGGAGCGCGTTCGATTGAGCTCAACAGCGACAGGCCCACCCGGGACCAGAGAGGCCTCAAGTTCCGGTCTGACAGCTTCGGGTAGGGGGCCCTCTCGTCGATCGACGCGTGAGACTAGAGAGCGAGCGATGAGGTGGCTATCGGACCACCTGTTGCCCGTTGATTCACCCGTGGGTCTCGGGCTCTGGCTGTTCGTGATGGGATGGCTCCAGGGCTGCGACACAGCGTCCCGCTCACCACACTGCCCGGAGTCGGCGGTGCATGGGTGATGATGTCGGCGGCAGGCGCAACTACCTTGCATGGATGAGCCCGCCCGCGTCAACTGAACCGACGGAGATCGTGTTCCTCGCACAGCTGACCGAGCAACTGCAGACCACCCTCGAGACCGGGCTCAGTTCCGAGCAGGCAGCTATCCGTCTTGCTGCCGGGCGAAACGAGCTGCCGATTGCTCTCGGTCCGTCCCTGGCCGACCGGATCTGGAGAAACGCGAAGGAACCGATGTCGCTGCTTCTGCTCGCGGCAGCCGCCGTCAGCGTCCTGGCCTCGGGCGAAGTCCGGGATGCCCTTGCCATCATGGCCATCGTCGTCCTCAACATCGCCGTGGCCGTCGCCCAGGAGGAGAGAGCTTCCACCGCCCTCGAAGCCCTCCGCTCCGAGGCAGCGCCAACGGCCTCGGTCCTGAGATCAGACCACGCCGCAACGGTCCCCGCCGTGGAAGTCGTGCCCGGAGATGTTGTCCTTCTCGCGGCCGGCGACCGTGTCCCGGCCGATATGTGGCTCTTCACCGCCTGGTCGATGGAGGCCAATGAATCCCTGCTCACCGGCGAGTCGCTGCCGGTGGTGAAGGTCTCTGCCGAAGAAGGGGAAATGTCGCTCCCGGTTGCCGACCGCTCCTGGATAGCACACGCCGGCACTTTGATAACCGCCGGGTCCGGCAGGGGCGTGGTTATGGCCACCGGGCCCGAGACTGCACTAGGAAGGCTCGCCAGCCAGCTGACCACGGAATCGCCGAGCACCCCGCTGCAGAAGCAGCTGGCAAGGCTCTCGGCTCGGTTGGGCCAGGCAGCATTGGCCATCGCCGCCGTCGTTTTCGGCCTGACCGCGGCCCGCCTTGGCGCCTCATCAACCGCGTTCGAACAGGCGTTTCTGACAGCGGTGGCCCTGGCGGTGGCCGCTGTCCCCGAGGGGCTGCCCGCTGTTGTGACCCTGAGTCTGGCGCTCGGAGTGGGCCGGATGGCCCGTGAGGGCGCGATTGTGCGCAACCTGCCCGCTGTCGAGACCCTCGGTTCGACGAATGTCCTCCTCACCGACAAGACCGGGACCCTGACGCAGAACAGGATGCGCCTGGCGCAGCTGATGGCGGTCGACGGGCAATCGTTCGAACCCTCCCAACTATCGGGGCGGGTGAAAGAGGCGGTCCTCGACGTTGTGGCGTTGTGCAATGACGCCACTCTGGACCCGCCGCGAGGTGACCCGGTGGAGATCGCCCTGCTGGAGGCATTCGAGCCGGCCGAGATCGAGCCGCTGCGGGCGCGTCGGCCTCGCGTCGGCAACATCCCTTTCGATCCGCAGCGAAAGATGATGAGCACCCTGCACCAGGGGGAAGAAGGGCTCGACCTCCTTACCAAGGGAGCACCCGAGCCTGTCTTGGCCGCGAGCGGGCTGGCCTTGGCCCAGGATGGGTCCGAGCGCGCCATTACTCCGGACCAACGGCGATTCGTGCTCTCGGCGGTGGACCGGCTGGCAGCAACCGGGGCGCGGGTGCTCGGGTTGGCCTACCGGCGGCTCGACGCGCCACCACCCGACCTTCGAGTCACCGAGCAGGGCCTCGTGTTCCTGGGTCTGGCCGTCCTCCACGACCCGCTGCGGCCGGAAGCGTCGGATACGGTCCAGAAACTGACCGAGGCCGGCGTGAGGCTCGTGATGGTCACCGGGGATCACGCCGGAACAGCCTCGGCCGTGGCTCGTGAGGCAGGTTTGAGTCACGAGGACCAGGAGGTGCGAACCGGCACCCAGTTGAGGACGGAAGGAACCCCGACTGATCTCGACACCGTGAGTGTCTACGCCCGGGTCGAGCCCGAGCAGAAGCTGCAGCTGGTGGAGGCCTTTCAATCGGCAGGCCAGGTGGTTGCCGTTACCGGCGATGGTGTGAATGACGCCCCGGCCCTCCGCCACGCTGACATCGGTGTGGCCATGGGTCTGGGTGGGAGTCAGGTGGCCAGGGAGGCGGCTGACCTGATCATCACCGATGACGACCTCCGCCTCGTCGTCAAGGCCGTGTACGCGGGACGGGCGATATACGACAACATCCGCAAGGTGGTTGACTACCTGGTGGCCGGCAATCTCTCCGAGGTGACGGTCGTCCTCGTGGGGCTGGGCTTCTTCTCGGGAATCGGCATTCCTCTGCTGCCCCTCCAGCTGCTATGGATCAACCTGCTGACCGACGGCATGCCCGCCCTCGCTCTGGCGTTCGATCGGCCCAGAGGAGAGGCCCTGAGTGGGTCCTTGAGGGGATCACAACTGCTCTCCGGGCGCCGCTTGGCAATGCTCGCCCTCAGAGGGCTGGTGTTGGCCAGCGGGCCGATCGCCGCGCTGGCGGTGGTTCGCTCTCAGGGCGCAAGCTGGGAGGTGGGCCGCACCGTGCTTCTGACCAGCCTCGTCTTCGCCCACCTTCTCTATGTCAACGTCGTGAGACTGCCTCTGAGCGTCAATCTCTCGAATCACCGACTGACTGCGGCGGTGGGCCTCGGCCTGTTGCTGCAGGTGGCCCTGGTTATCGGCCCACTCGGGGATGTGTTCGGCGTCGTCCCGCTCAGCCAGGGCCAATGGCTGGTTGCACTCGTAACCGGCCTGGTGCCCGTGATCCTGTTGGCAGGGCTGGAGACACTGCGTTTGCGCAGGACAGCAGGCTGACGCCGGCGAGATCGGCACCAGGCCACGCCAGGATGTGACCTTGGGCACTGGCGCCCATTTATCGCATCGCCGACAATTCACCTATGAGCCACAGAAGGATTGTTCGGCCTCGTCTCGCCCTGCTCGCGGCGATGGCGCTCCTTGTCGCCGCTTGCGGAAATGGCGACGGCAGCGGGTCCACCACCACCACCACCACCACCGAGAGCCCGACGACGACGGTGCCAGCAACCACCATCACGACCACATCATTGGCGACGACCACCACCTCCGCCACGTTCGGCCAGGTCATATACCTCTTGCTCGATGAGGTCGGCGGGACCACGACAGGGCCCTTCCTGGTCCCCGTATATCGCGAGGGCCCCTTGAACGGAGATGAGGCCAGCTCTGCGGTCGAGTTGCTCTTGCAAGGCCCGACCGGGGACGAGACCGCCGGCATCCCCGCGATGCATACCGCTATCCCGCCAGGCACCACGCTCCTCGGGTTGAGCGTCGACGATGGGGTCGCCACCGTCGATCTGAGCGGAGAGTTCGATGACGGCGGGGGCAGCGCGGGCATGTTCGCCCGGCTCGCCCAGGTCGTCTACACCGTCACTCGAGTCGCGGGGGTGGATGAGGTTGCCTTCAACCTGGAAGGCCAGCCGGTGGATGTGTTCTCCTCGGAAGGGATCGAACTCGATCGACCGCAGACCCGAAGCGACTACTACGACTGGTTGCCGGCCGTCTTCGTGGACTCGCCGGCATGGGCCGAGCCTGTAACGAGCCCGATCGAGGTGAAGGGCTTGAGCAACGTCTTCGAGGCCGTTTCACAGATCATGCTCACCGACGATGACGGGCTTCCTCTCTTTGAAGACACGGTCATGGCCAGCTGTGGCACCGGGTGTTGGGGGGATTGGAGCGTGTCCGTCCCCTACGAGGTGGATCGGGACCAGGTCGGCGCTTTGATCGTCTGGGAGATCTCAGCGAAGGACGGGAGCCGCATCAACATCCGCGAGTACCCGGTCCTGCTCCGCTGATCCCCAGAGACCCAGGGTCTCTCAAACGGAGCGTCGGTCACGTCACAGGTTGCTTGACGATCAGAACATCACAGGTGGCAAGATGGATCGCCCGGTGACTGGTGCTCCCCAGGATCAGGGCCCCCAACTCGCCGCGCCCCCGGGTGCCCACCACCAGCAACGACGCTCCCACATCGTTGGCGTAGGACACGAGAGTGTCTGGTGGATAGCCTTCGAGGTCGACCCGTCGTATGTCGACGCCCGCCGCCGCGAGCCTTTCCCCGAGCGGCTCCCAAACCGAGCTGCGATGGCCTTCGGCGATCGCAACGTAATCGATTGGCACTTCGACATAGGTGTAGGGCACATGAAAAACGTTGACCACATGGAGCCCGGCCCCCCTCCACTCTGCCTCCTGGATCGCCTTCCCGAGGACTTCCCCGGCCAGCGGCGACTCGTCCACGCCGACCACAACCACCACAAAGGACCTCCTTCTGGGTCGTTACCAAGATTGCCAAAGCCATGTCAACGCGTATACGGCCAGAAGTCCTACTCCCGGGGCCGTTCTGCCTTGTTCATTGTTCGAAGGTCCACCGGCCGACGTTGGGCTCCAGTTCTTCCAACGCAGCCTTGCCGGCACAGATTGGGACATTCGACCCTGGTCAATGGGTCTTCGAAGTCGGATCATCGTTCTTGAAACCCATGCTGGCTCGGGCCGCCTGCAGCAACAAAGGGTCAGGCTCGAGAAAGGAGGTGAACCACATGGAGCTCAAGGTGTGGACACCGTTCTTCGATCTCGACAAGGAGTGGCGGTTGTTTGATTTCCCCCGATTCATCGAGGGGCATGAGTTCGCATTTCGACCCTCGATCGATGTCGCCAGGCGGAACGGAGACATGCTTGTCATCGCCGAACTTCCGGGCATCGACCCGGAGAAGGACGTCGAAATCTCAATTGAAGGGGACTACCTCTTCATAAAGGGTGAGAAGTCGATGGAGATGGACATCTCCGAAGACAACCGGTACGTCCACGAGAGAACATACGGGAAGTTCCTGCGTCGCATCCCGCTCCCGGCTGGAGTTGACCCCGATAACGTGACTGCCGACTATGACAATGGCGTCCTTACCGTCAAGGTGACCCTTCCAAGGGAGGGAACGACCCAGGTGCACAACATCCCCGTTGAGGTAAAGACATCCTGATCGACGGTTGGGATGAAGTGAGGCGAACCTGAAAAGGTTCGCCTCACCCTCGTCTTGGCCTCCCCCTCTTGACCGCTTATCGCGCCGGCGAGGCTTCTTCGAGAAGGGTCAGGAGGTCTTCTTCGTCCTCTTCCTCGGTGCAACGCGCACCATGGCATCGCTCCCGGGAAAGACGAGGGTTTCCCGCTCCTCGTCGGACCACCGAACCAGGAACGGTGGCTCTCCACCTTCCCCGTGCACCTCGATGATCTCGCCCTCTTTCTCGATATCGCCAACGTGGTGACCTTGAATAACAAGATGGTCGCCGGGCTTGGCATGCATCAGGACTCCCTTCGAGTTCAATGCCAGCATCCGACTTCGCATCGTGTGCTCATAGAGGCAAAAGGCCCGTCGGCGGCGGAACCCACCCGGTCGCACTCGATACTGACTTCCGGCCCTGGCGCCGACGCCTCACATCTCGTATCTGTGGTGCCACAAAGGCAATCGGGTCCGATAACGGTTTTGACGCCGGGTACCGACCCGCAAACGTCGCAGCGCCCAGGAGGCCGAGATGAGACCAGCCACCAATATCCGGTACATACGTTGGTTTGAGGAATTGGGGGTGGGAGATGTGGCCGAGGTCGGAGGCAAGAATGCTTCCCTTGGCGAGTTGTATTGCGCCCTGACGCCGCTCGGGGTGAATGTCCCCAACGGCTTCGCGGTCACCGCCCAGGCATACCGTGACACCCTCTCCGCCTCGGGGGCCTGGCCGAAGCTGGAAGAGATCATCGGCGGGGTCGACAAGTCAAACGTCGATGACCTTGCCCGGAGAGCGCGAAAAGCCCGTGAGCTGATCTACGAGTCTTCGCTGCCCGACTCGATCCGCGAGCAGATCGTCGACGCCTATCAGCGCCTGGTCGAGGAGTATGGCCCGGACCTGAGCGTTGCGGTGCGGTCGTCCGCCACGGCGGAAGATCTTCCGACAGCAAGCTTTGCCGGGCAACACGAGACCTATCTCAACATCCATGGGGCGGAGCGTGTGGTCGAGGCTTGCCGCCGGTGCTTTGCCTCGTTGTTCACCGATCGTGCCATCTCGTATCGGATCGACCAGGGTTTCGACCACTTCTCGATAGGCCTGTCGGTGGGTGTCATGAAGATGGTCCGCTCCGACCTGGCCAGCAGCGGCGTGCTGTTCACAGTCGACACCGAGTCAGGGTTCGAGGACGTGGTCTTCATCACCGGCGCCTACGGGCTGGGTGAGAACGTGGTCCAAGGGGTGGTGGACCCCGATGAGTTCTACGTGCACAAGCCCACCTTCGAGCTCGGCTACCGAAGTGTGCTCAAGCGCAGCCTCGGGAACAAGCAGATCAAGATGGTCTATTCCCAGGGTCGGGGCGGCCAAACCACATCCAACATTCCCACCCCGGACATCGACCGGGAGACGTTCTGCCTGACGGATGACGAGGTCCTGACACTGGCCGGATTCGGGATCGAGGTCGAGCGTCACTACAGCGCTCAGGCTGGCCGGTCGATGCCGATGGACATCGAGTGGGCCAAAGACGGGATCGATGACCTCCTCTACCTGGTGCAGGCCAGGCCGGAGACGGTTGTCTCGCAAAAGAAGAAGACGAGTCTCATCGAGCATCGGGTCCAGCAAGGCGGAAAGATCCTGGCCGAAGGCCGTGCGGTGGGCACGTCAGCTGCAGCCGGGGCGGTCCGTGTGGTGAAGGCTACGACCGGGCTGGCCGCCTTCCGCCCCGGCGAGGTTCTCGTTGCGGATACCACCACTCCCGATTGGGAGCCGGTGATGAAGACCGCAGCAGCCATCGTCACCAATCGTGGCGGACGGACCTGTCATGCCGCGATCGTCGCCCGGGAGCTGGGCATTCCCGCGGTAGTTGGCGCGGCCGATGCCACCGAACGGCTCGGCACAGGGCAGGAGGTCACCGTCTCCTGCGCCGACGGGGAGGTAGGCCGGGTCTACGCCGGGCTCCTCCCGATCGAAATCGTGGAGGTCGACCTCACCGAGGTGGCCAGGACCAAGACCGAGATCATGGTCAATATCGGGAACCCGGACCTGGCCTTCCAGATTGCGCGGCTCCCGGTTGACGGTGTTGGCCTGGCCCGCATGGAGTTCATCATCTCCGAGTCGATCAGGGCCCATCCGATGGCACTGCTCGACCCGGATGGCGTGGAGGACCCGGCCGAGCGCCAGAGCATCCTCGATTTGATCAGCGGCTACGAGAACGGGTCCGAGTACTTCGTCGAGCGGCTCTCGGAAGGAGTGGCCACGATCGCAGCGGCTTTCTACCCGAGACCGGTCATCGTCCGTATGTCCGACTTCAAGACCAACGAGTACGCGAGCCTGCTCGGAGGCCGCGGCTTCGAGCCTGTCGAGGCCAATCCGATGATCGGGTTCCGCGGAGCCTCCCGCTATGCCCATCCCGCCTACGCCGCCGGGTTCGCCCTGGAGTGCGATGCGATGAAGCGGGCACGTGACGTCATTGGGATGACCAACATCAAGCTGATGATCCCCTTCTGCCGGAGGGTGGAGGAAGGACAGCGGGTCCTCGAGGTCATGGCGTCGCATGGGCTTCGGCGCGGTGAGAACGGCCTGGAGGTCTACGTGATGTGTGAGATCCCGAACAACGTCGTACAGGTAGACGCCTTTGCCCGGATCTTCGACGGCTTCTCGATCGGTTCCAACGACCTCACCCAATTGGTGCTCGGCGTGGACCGGGACTCGGAGCTGGTGGCGTTCGATTTCGATGAGCGCGACGACGGGGTCATGGAGACGATTCGGCTGGCGGTGGACGGGGCGCATCGCCACGGCCGGCATATCGGGATCTGCGGCCAGGCGCCCTCCGATTTCCCGGACGTGGCCCGTCGCCTGGTGGAGATGGGGATCGATTCGATCAGCCTCAACCCGGACACAGTCGTGTCCACCATCGCGATCGTGAGCGAGGCGGAGGCAGGGGCAGCAGCCGGGCTGAAAGCAGTGCCTGAGGTCACTGTCCGCGGGTAGCGGGTCTTGCCAGGCGGCCGGATCATCCGGCGGTTCCGAGGTTCAGGTCGGCGGCAAGAGCAAGGTCACCCCAAACAGGCCGACGTCGTCTCCACCTCGATCCCAACCCCCTCTGATCGTGGCGCGGCAGCTGGCGAAACCGGTCTGTTCGATGCTGTCGGCAATCCGATCATCGAAGCGCAGCTCGCCTTCACCGAGAAACCCGACCTGGAAGTCATCGATCCACACCTCCACGCCCTCACCCTCTATGGGAACCAGATCCGCCACAGTCTCGACCTCCACACCACCAAACCGGCGTCGCCCTCCGGTCAATCGAAGAAGCTCGTCCTGGTGGAAGGACTCTCCGACGACCGCCACCGCCTCTTCTCCTTCGAGAGTGACCATCTGCCGGTGACCCACGTGACCCCGCATCCGGCTGCGGGCAGTACTTGGGCTTGGGATGCCGAGATGGCGCAGAAGACGCCTGCTGCCTCCCCCCATCCGGCAGGCGAAGCAATACCAGCGACAACCGACGGCGTCGATGTGCAGAGACGGATGATGATCGTCGTGGAACGGACACAGGTAATAGGAGTCACCTGGAGCCACATCGACTCCGGCCCGCAGCCACAGGTCGCGGAATTCCTCCTGTTCGAGTGCGGTGCGGGCCAGCCGCTCGGCCTGCGCGTGCTGCCCGCCACCCGGGCCCACGGCGATTCGGCTCACCCACTCAGGCAGGGGAGCCGGTTCCTGCACGGGCTCGAGCCAGCGGTACGTCTCTCCGGAGTAGTGCCGGCTGGGTGGGGCGACGATCAACCCTCTCTCCGCCTTGAGCTCCAACCCGGCCCCCAACTCGACTGAAGGAATGTCCTCCTGTTCGATGGTGAACCAGATATGCCGTCCACCGCCACCGGTGCGACTCTCCAGGGTCAGGGGCAGCGGACCCGAGATGGCCTCCAGCTCGTCGAGGGTGGCGTCTCCTTCGTGGCGCGGGTCCACGTCGATGACCGCCACCCCGGAGACAGCCCCGGTCGCAACACCGACGTTGGCATCCGGCCAGCGCTCCCACCATTGCCCGACCTGGTCGGCTCCCGGCGCCGTGGTCATCGCCTCTTCCCATTTGACCCGAGGATGCTTCCCCGGTGACGGGCAATCAACTCGCCGACAGCTGCATCCGTTTCGACGCATGGAGTGCATCGGGATCACCGACCAGCCACGCCGGAAATAGGATATTGCGGATTCGGCGTTGGGCGGTCGTGGTTGGGTGGTCATGCGCCCGCCCCTCGGCCCTCACCAAGTTGGAAAGCGAAGCGTGGCGGCGACCAGATCATGGGCGAGGCTGGTTGGGGCGAAGACGTGCTCAACCGATCCGCCGGCGTCGACCACCGACCGGGAAATCGTCTCGAGTAGCTCGGGAACGCCTACCGCCTCACCTCCACATCCGGTACAAACCGTGACAGCCAGGGAAAGCGCCCCACAGTTGTTGCACAGTGATCCTCCGAGTGACGCCCCGTCATGCACGAGAAGGCGGGACACCGCATGCCGGTTCACTGCCCTCAACACCCACTCGATGCCGACGACGGCCAGGTCTCCTTCGGCGGCAGCCGCATATGTCTGCTCGACCTCACCAGCCTCCTCCCTACGTTCGAAGGCCTCTTCGAGCTCAGCTACCTTCGCGGCGAGAATGGCCGGCGTGAGCGTGTTCATGTCGATCACGAACGTCTCCGTCATCGCCCGCACCGTCTTGTCGAGGAATGGAAGCAGTGCCCGTGTGATCTCGTCCTGGCCTCCCACGAGGACCAGGTCGAGACCGGTATCCCGGCGCAGACGGTTGAGGTGCTCGGCGACCTCCCGGAACAGGTGGTTGCGGGCCTCTTCGGCATGCTGTCGATGCCGTCGCTCCTCCAACCCGTGCCAGCCGGCCAGATCGGACTTCCTCAATTCCTCGCCCTCGATGAGCTCTCTATCGACGCCCTCGCCCATGTAGAAGGTGGCGATTTCGGCGTCCCGGCCGTCCAGAACCACTGCGGCCACCTTTCGGTACTCGTCGAGCAAGGCCTGGAGCGGACGCAGATACGGCTGTGGCCCGGCAACGGCGCAGTCCCACACCCTTCTGGGCATGGTCATGTGTTCCTCGAGCCGGAGCCGGTCACAGACAAACACTGCCACCCCGTGGCCCAGTTCCTTCACGAACTCGGGTGTCATCTCGAGCACCCGGTTGACGCCGTTGCGAAGCGACATCGACGACTCGTGATCCAGGTCACCCGAGGCGGCAAGCTTCTCGATCGGGTCGAGCAGATCACGGAGGCGGGCGCCGATCGAACGCCTCTCGATTCGGTCCGGCGCCAGGTTGAGATACACGGACAGAATCGGAAGCGATGGGCTCTCGACGAGCCGCAACCGATCCATCGCCTCCTGCAACTGATAGGCCACTTCCTACCTTCCTTCGTGGCGAACAGAAGAGGCTCCACCATGAACGTAAGGCGATCCGGGGGCCTCGGGAAGGGCCGTTGGTCACTACTTGAATGACTCGGGTTGGCTGATCCGACTCTCCGACGATGGGTAGCCTGCCCGCGCTAGGGAGGGCGTCCGGACAGGAATCAGAGGAGCCCCAGATGAGGGAATTCGCGGGACTGCGGGCCGCGGTCACCGGCGGTGCGAGCGGGATCGGGGCCGCCACGACGCGCCTGCTGGCAGAGCGCGGCGCCAGGGTGGCGGTGCTGGACATCCAGGCACCGGCGGAATTGGTGCCCCAATCGATATCGATCACGTGCGACGTCACGAGCACTGCTGGAGTTGCCGCGGCCATGCACATCATCGAGACAGACTTTGGGGGGCTTGACGTCCTGGTCAACAACGCCGGCATGGGGGCCCGGGGCGACGTCACCGCTCAGGATGCCGACACCTGGCACCACCTCCTCGACGTCAATGTGGTTGGCATGGCGCGAGTGACCTCGGCTGCGCTTCCGATGCTCCGCCGGTCGGCGCACGCCGCCATCGTCAACACCTGCTCCGCGGTCGCCGTGCTCGGAGTCCCCGACCGAGCGCTCTATGCAGCCAGTAAGGGTGCCGTCCTCTCCCTCACGCTGGCCATGGCCGCCGATCACATCGGCGAGGGGATCCGGGTCAACGCGGTGGCCCCCGGCACCACCGATACCCCCTGGGTCCAGAGATTCCTCGCCGCCGCCGACGACCCGGTTGCCGTCATAGAGGAGCTTCGCCGCCGTCAGCCGTTGGGCCGGCTGGTGACGGCCGACGAGGTCGCCCACGCCATCGCCTATCTCGCCAGCCCTCTTTCCGGCTCAACTACCGGCTCCATCCTGGGTGTGGACGGCGGGATGGTGACGTTGCGCATCCCCTCGCCTTGAGCGGGCCGATCTAGGGTCCCATCCATGACTATGACTCCCCAGCGTTGGGACTTCCTTGAGAGCTATTCGCGCGAAGTTTTTGGCGACGAGGACGACCACCTCGCAGGGCTGATGAACGAGGCAGTGGCGGCCGGCATCCCCGACATCGCGGTGAGCGCCGATGTCGGGCGACTTCTCAAGATCCTGACCTCGATGACCCGGGGCCTACTTGCCGTCGAAGTCGGGACTCTGGCCGGTTACTCAGGGATCTGGATCACACGAGGCCTGAGACCAGACGGCCGACTGATCACCATCGAACCCGAGCCCAGGCACGCCGCCTTCGCCCGGGAGCAATTCGAGCGGGCCGGGATCGCCGACCGGGTTGAGATACGTCCCGGGAACGGGATCGAGGTACTCACGGCTCTCGCAACCGAGTTGGAACCGGGCACTGTCGACATGCTTCTTCTCGACGCGTTGAAGCACGAGTACCCCGACTACTTCCGGATCGCCCGGCCGTTGATCGCGGCTGGGGGCCTGGTTCTCGCCGACAACGTGTACGGCACCAGTTCCGGCTGGATAGACCAGGGTCACGGGACCGATGTCTTCAACCGGCTGATCAGCGCCGACCCTGGCTTCGAAGCGGTGGCGGTGCCTCTGCGCCAGGGTGTCTTGATCGCCCGTCGTCTCAGCTGAGCAGCCGTATGGCCTGACCCCGATCCGGTTTGCCGAGATCCGTCGTCGGGAGCACCTTGACCCGCAGCCAGCGTTTGGGGATCAGGCTCCCTCCCAGACGTTTCCTGAGCCGGGACTCGACAACCGCCGGCTCGAGGTCACCCACGTAGAGGCAGGCCACTTCCATCCCCCATTCCTCACTGGGGACACCAACCACCAATACGGCCTCGACACCGGCGATGGCCATCAGGGATGTCTCGATCAATTCGGGATCGATGTTCTCCCCGCCGCTCACGATCACATTGTCGGCACGGCCCAGGACCCGCAGAGCACCACCAGAGTCCAGTTCCCCAAGATCACCGGTGACAAACCAGCTGCCTGGTTCTCGGTCCGGCTCCCCGAGGTACCCACTCGAAACCATCGGCCCCCGGACCGCGATTCTCTTGTCCGGCTCGATGCGCAACTCGACGCCAGGCAGGGGGTGGACCTTTCGCTCCACTGCCGAGCCGGGCCTGAGCGTGGCAATCTGACCACAAGTCTCGCTCATCCCGTAACTGGGGAGCACTGGCAGACCCGCCTCGGATGCACGTTCCAACAACCTGTCAGGTATCGGGCCACCACCGACGAGAACTGCCCGCACGCCTCGATATGGGCCGGGGTTGATATCGAGAATCCGCTGAAGCATGGTCGGCACCACCGAGGCGAAGGTCACTCCGCTCCGCAAGGCGGCGGCAAACTCGACGGGGTCGAATCTGGAGAGCATGCGCACGGTTCCACCGGCAAAGACGGAGCGGAGGACGATGGCGATTCCCCCAACCCGGTGCAGCGCCATGGCCAACAGCCACACATCCTTGCGATCGTTGCCAAGATGCTGCTGCGAGGCTTTGACCGCCGCCTCCCAATTCTCTCGTGTCAGCCGCACGCCCTTGGTAGTGCCGGTCGTTCCCGAGGTGAAGACCACCACTGCCGCCCCATCTTGCTCGATGCCAACGGGCACCTCCACATCCGGGCCGGCCAGGACCGCGGTACCCCTTGACATCACCGCCAGGATGTCAACGACTGAGGCGGCTGCGAGACCGGGACGGAGCAATTCGACCCCAGCCACCGGCCGGTTGTGAACGGAATCGAGGATCTCGCCATACGTGCGCGATCCGGAAGGAGTCTCCAGAAAGACCCGATCCGGGTCATGACGGGTCAGCCAATCGATCACGGGACGATTGTGCCTCTTATCCTGCCAGTCTGTGGTTTCCGAGATCTTCGACCAAGCCGCCTGGGACCCGGTCCCTGGCTTCGACATGACCGATATCACCTATCACCGTGCCAAGAGCGCCGGGGTGGTCCGGATCGCTTTCAACCGCCCGGAAGTCCGCAACGCCTTCCGCCCGCACACGGTCGACGAGCTATTCGCCACCCTCGACCATGCACGTCAAAGCACCGATGTCGGGTGTGTCCTGCTCACCGGGAACGGGCCGTCGCCGAAGGACGGGGGCTGGGCCTTCTCCTCGGGCGGGGACCAGCGCATCAGGGGGGCGGATGGATACAAATATGCCGAAGGGGAGGAAGAAGAGACGGTCGATCCGGCCCGGGTGGGAAGACTTCACATCCTCGAGGTGCAAAGGCTGATCAGGTTCATGCCCAAGGTGGTGATCGCCGTGGTCCCGGGTTGGGCGGTCGGTGGGGGGCACAGCCTTCACGTGGTCTGTGACCTGACCATTGCCTCGGAGGAGCACGCCGTCTTCAAGCAGACGGATGCCGACGTCGCTTCCTTCGATGCCGGGTATGGATCGGCGTATCTGGCCCGTCAGGTGGGCCAGAAGCGAGCCCGGGAGATCTTCTTCCTGGGCCGGAGCTATTCAGCCCGGGAGGCCTATGAGATGGGGATGGTGAACGCGGTGGTCCCCCACGCCGACCTTGAGAAGGTGGCTTTGGATTGGGGAGTCGAGATCACCCGTAAGAGCCCCACCTCCCAGCGGATGCTCAAGTTCGCCTTCAACCTGATCGACGACGGACTGGTGGGCCAGCAGATCTTCGCCGGCGAGGCCACCAGGCTGGGATACATGACCGACGAGGCCCGAGAAGGTCGGGATGCCTTCCTCGACAAGCGCGACCCGGACTTTGGCCAATACCCCTGGCACTTCTGACGCTTTGACCCGGTTCGAGGCGTGGAAGACGGCGGCCCGGGTCCATACCCTCCCCGCTGCCGTGGTGCCGGTCCTGGTGGGGGCAGGTCTGGCCCTGGGCCAGGAGGTGTTTCGCCTGGACGCCTTCACCCTGGCCCTGGTGGGTGCGGTGGCCATACAGGTGGCGGCCAACTTCGCCAACGATGTCTCGGACGCCAAACGGGGCGTCGATAGCACCGACCGACTCGGCCCTCCCCGCATGGTGGCTCTCGGTGTGCTCACGCCCAGAGAGATGTGGACCGGAGTGGTGGTCGCGATCATGATTGCAGCTGTTGCCGGCATCGGTCTGGCGTATATCGCCGGGCCGGTGATCCTGATCGTCGGTGTCGTCTCGATCATCGCCATGCTGGGTTATGTCGGCGGGCCGTCCCCGTACGGATACCGCGGGCTCGGCGAGATATTCGTGTTCGTCTTCTTCGGGCTGGTGGCCACCGTGTGCAGCCGGTATGTGCACGACATGACCGCCCCGGCCGCGGCCTGGCTGCTGGCGATCCCGGTGGGGATGCTGGTCACGGCGATCCTCGTCGCCAACAACTACCGGGACCTCGACACCGACCGCGAGACCGGCAAACGAACGCTGGCGGTCATCCTGGGACGGGAGAAGACCAGGTGGCTCTATGCGACGCTGATCTATGGCGCCTTTGTGCTGATCGTGGTCTTCGCCGTCGCCGGATGGACCCCTCTCCCCACTCTCTTCGCAGCGATGCTCGCTCCCTACGCCGTCGGCCCGGTGCGGACACTGTGGCAGCACAGTGACGGCCCCTCCCTGATCCGAGCCCTGGTCATGAACAGCAGACTGCACCTCTGGACCGGAATCGTCCTGGCCGCCGGAGCTGCGCTATGACCACGCGGTTGGTTTTGGAGGAACCGGTGAGAACCGGGGTAACGTCGAGCCACCATGAGAAAAACACTTGTCTTAGCCGCCGTCCTGGGTCTGATTCTTGCCGCCTGTGCCGATGGTGACGAAGCCTCATCCGACCCGACCGGAACTGCCTGGGTGTTGGAGTCCGGGACTCTGGACGGCGCTGCGGTTCCCATCGTTGACGGCAGCCCGATCACGCTGACCTTCGAAGAAGATGCGATCGCGGGCACGGCCGCCTGCAACTCGTACTTTGGCAGCTACACCATCTCCGGAAGCGAGATCAGCTTCTCCGGCATTGGCTCGACCATGATGGCGTGCTCCCCAGACGAGGTGATGGAGTCTGAGTCGAAATACCTTCAGGCCCTCGCCCTGGTCGATGCATTCACCGCGACTGAAGACTCCTTGACCCTGACCGGCAACGGTGTCGAGCTCGTCTTCGCAGTTGACGGCGCCTGAGCCCGATCCGAACGAGACTGGCGGCCTCGAGTGCAGAGGGCTGATCGCGGGTGGTCAAGACGAAGGAGCCCCCCGGAGATTCCGGGGGGCTCCCTTGGTGTACTGAGGGTTCGACGGCGTCTGCCGCCACCCACAATGGGTTATCGGGACCGCTCTTTGGCCAGGTTCACGGTGAGCTGACGCCCTCCCATGTCCTTACCGTTCAACGAGGAGATCGCGTTCTGCGCTTCCTCGGCGGAATCCATTTCGACGAACCCGAAGCCGCGGGACCGGCCGGTGTCGCGGTCATTGATGACCTGCGCCTTGGTCACACGACCGTGGGGCGCGAACAGCGACTCCAATTCCGCGGAGTCGGTGGAGAACGAGAGGTTCCCCACATAGAGGTTGGTGGACATTGACATGCTCCTTCCGAAGCTCGAACCGTCGAAGTACTTGACGCCCCACAGCTCGCCTGACCAAGAATCACCTTCGATTGGAACGGAGGGTCTGAGTAGGCACCTGTGGCGACTTCACCCGACGGTACGAAGGAGCGAAGAACGGCGCAGCACGCATCCAGGCGTGCGCTGTGGCCTCAATGGTAACCGTTTTGCCCCGCTAATCCGAGCCCGCCAGCGGTATTGGAGGCACCGACACGCCGGAGCGGTTCCCGCGTAACCACCCCGCGGCGTTAAGGTGTTCAATGGGTATCGCACCACCAAGGCTCGTAGGGCCGGCCCTCGACTGACCAGGTTTGGACCGGATAGGTAATCCGGTCCCGCGCTCTCTCGGAGTCTTCGCTCGGATGAATCCCGGTGAGTCAGCCTTACCCGCGACCAGAGGATCGACATGACACCATCTCCCAATTCTCAGGCCCCCTCGCCGATTCGGCAGCCGAACGTCGCCAAGACGGCGGTGTCCTGATGGCACAACGAGGACGTGAGGCCATGAGCAAGCGGGCCCGGGAAAGGACCCGCCAGGAGAAGCAGGATGCCAAGCGCCAGCGGCGCGAAGATCGGGTCGAGGAGTCGGCGCTCGCCGAAGCGCCCGACGAGACAGCCCTGATGGAGGAGTTTGCGGGCCTCAGCGAGCAGTACGCCGCCAACCTCGTCAGCGAGACCCACTACTCCGAGGAGAGACACCGGATCTTCGTCGCACTGGGGATCGAGACCGATCAGGACCAGTGAGCGACGATCACCCCTGGCGGGTCACACATCTGAAGCCGAGATGCGAGGTGGAGGTGTCGATCGGCTCGGGGAAACGCGCAGCAGGTCGATATCGGCGGCAATAGTTTGGCGCACAGAGGTGGGATCCCCCCTTGATCACCTTGCGGGGGATGCGGATCTCAGGTTGTGAGGGATCGATGCTGGCCTCCTCCGCCCCACCACGAGGGTTGACAGGGGCACAACAGGCGTGGGCCACGGCCTCGGGGTGCCGGGTTGAGTACCAGGAAGTCGTCCATTCCCACACGTTGCCGATCATGTCGAACAACCCGTATCCGTTTGGCGGGAACGACCCCACCGGCGCCGTCCTCAGGTAGCCGTCGACCAGATCGTTCTGCCAGGGGAACTCTCCCTGCCAGACGTTGGCCATTGGCCGGCCTGCCGGCATGAGCTCGTCTCCCCAGGCGTACTCGGCACCCTCGAGGCCACCTCTGGCAGCTCGCTCCCATTCGGCCTCCGTGGGCAGGTCCTTGCCCGCCCACGTGGCGTAGGCCATGGCGTCGCCGAAGTTGACGTGGACCACCGGGTGACCTTCCATCCCGGTCAGGCCGCTGTCCGGCCCTGTGGGGTTTCGCCAATCCGCCCCTTGGACAAAAGACCACCAGTTCCCGATATCGCTCATATCGACAGGCCCCGCAGGCGGAATGAAGACCAGCGACCCGGCGTAGAGCATGTGGGGCAGTGCCCCCGGGTACTCGGCAGGGTCGGGTGGGATCTCAGCTGTGGTCACGTACCCGGTGTCGGCCACGAATTCGGCGAACTCGACGTTGGTCACTTGATGGCGGTCGAGGCTGAAACCGTCCACGGTCACCGCATGGGAGGGACGCTCCTCCGGATAGTGAGCGTTGGAGCCCATAGTGAAGGTCCCTTCGGGGATGGCAACCGTCTCCTTGGTGATGTTCTTCGGCATGTGACCTCGGGATCCGACCACGAATCTGAACCCACGGCAACCCTAGCTACCACCCCGATTGAAGGGTTCACCCTGAAGGGGTGACAAAAGACTCGTGATTGTTTCACCGAGGACCCTTTTGTCGAACCGTCGGGAATCGTTAACTTCGGGTTACTCAGCCACAAGGAGCCAACCCGCTTTGCCCCATCTCTTCGACTTCTCGGCCACTGATGGTTCCGACGCGGACCTGCTGGGAGGCAAAGGCGCCGGGTTGGCGCGAATGACCTCGCTCGGCCTTCCGGTGCCTCCAGGCTTCACTATCACCACCGAGGTCTGTCGGCTGACGATGAGGGACGGCCGCGTTCCCGAGAACCTGTGGGAAGAGGTCGACTCGGCAATCGCTCGTCTCGAGACCAGGACCGGGCGCACCTTCGGCGGGGGCCCGGTTCCGATCCTGCTCTCGGTGAGATCGGGCGCCAGGGCCTCGATGCCCGGAATGATGGACACCATCCTCAACCTGGGGCTCAACGACGAAGTGGTCAAGAACTTGATCGAGTGGTCAGGAGATCCACATTTCGCCTGGGACGCCTATCGCCGATTCGTGCAGATGTACGGCGACGTGGTCCTCGGTGTGGAACCGAGCCTGTTTCAGGAAGTTCTCGTCGAGCTCCGGAACGCGGCTGGAGTCGATGACGACACAGAGCTCGACACCGACGAACTCGAGACGGCTACTCGGAGCTTCCAGGAGATCGTCGAGGAGCTTCGACCCGGCGGGCTCCCCAGCGACCCCTATGAGCAGTTGCGGGGTGCGATCACCGCGGTCTTCAGCTCATGGAACACCAAGCGTGCCGTCGACTACCGGAGGATCTACTCGATCCCCGACGACCTGGGCACGGCCGCCAATGTGCAGATGATGGTCTTTGGTGACCTCGGTGACGACTCGGGGACCGGTGTCTGCTTCACCCGGGATCCCGGAACCGGAGCTCACCTCATATACGGCGACTATCTCCCCCGGGCCCAAGGTGAGGATGTCGTGGCCGGCACCCGCAACCCTTTGACGCTCGATCAGCTCGGAAAGCTCCACCCGGAATGTCACCACCAGTTGCTCGAGATCATGAGCGGTCTGGAAGCCCATTACCGCGACATGTGTGACATCGAGTTCACCATCGAGCGCAAGGTCCTGTACATCCTCCAGACCCGGGCCGGGAAACGAACCGCGGCCGCCGCAGTCAAGATGGCCGTGGCCATGGTGGACGAGGGTCTCATCGACCGCGCCACGGCGGTGAGGCGGGTCGCCCCCGCCTCCCTCGAGCAACTGCACCGCCCCCGGATCGCCGACCACGTGAAGCTCTCCGGCGCCGCCGTCATCGGTATCGCCGCCTCCCCGGGGGCCGCCATCGGCAAAGTTGTGTTCTCGTCCGACGCTGCCGTGGCCCAGGCAAGGGAAGGCGAAGCAGTGATCCTCGTCCGCCCTGAGACGACACCCAACGACATTCACGGCATGGCGGCCGCGGTCGGGATCCTGACCAGTCAGGGCGGGAAGACCTCGCACGCCGCGGTGGTGGCCAGGGGCATGGGCAAGCCGGCAGTGACCGGGGCTGCGGACCTGAGCGTGGACGCCGGGGCCGGTTTGGCCCGAACGGTCGCCGATGAGATCCGGGTCGGTGACCTGGTGACGATCGACGGTTCCACCGGGGCGGTGTTCATCGGCAGCGTCGATGTCGTCGCCCCAGAGTCCCTACCCGAATTGCGCCGGCTGCTGGAGTGGGCCGATGAGATCAGGGCCCTGGGGGTGTGGGCCAACGCTGACAACGCCGAGGATGCGGCCATTGCCAGAAGCCTCGGCGCAGAAGGAATCGGCCTGGCGCGGACCGAGCACATGTTTCTCGGCGAGAGACTCCAAGTGGTGCAGCGAATCATCCTCTCCGAGGTCGAAGAGGAGCGCTCCTTCGCGCTGATGGAATTGGAGCGTGTCCAGATCGGTGATTTCGAAGGCCTGCTCGAGGCGATGGATGGCCTGCCGGTGGTGATCAGGCTCCTCGACCCTCCGCTTCACGAATTCCTGCCCTCTCGTTTCGAGTTGGAGCACGAGATGCGGCTCGACGCCAAGGAGGGCCTTCCCATCGACGACCTGCAGTCGATGTCCGAGCAGGTTGCCAGGTGGGAGGAGGACAACCCGATGCTCGGTTTGCGCGGCGTTCGGCTCGGCCTGATGGTCGACCACCTCTACCGGATGCAAGCTCGGGCCGCCTGTCATGCCCTGGTCAGGAGACTCCAGGCCGGGGGCCATCCCATACTCGAGATCATGATCCCTCTCGTTGCTGACGTGGAGGAGTTGATCCGCATGCGGGAGATGATCGAAGAGGAGGTCAAAGACGCAGCAGACCAGTCGGGGCTCCGACTGGAGGTTCCGGTGGGGACGATGATCGAGCTGCCTCGTGCCGCCCTGACCGCGGGGGCCATCGCTAAGGTCGCCGACTTTTTCTCGTTTGGAACCAATGACCTCACCCAGATGACGTACGGGCTGAGTAGGGACGACGCGGAAGCGCTGTTCCTCCGTGAATACCTGGAGCGGGGAATCCTGCCCTCGAACCCCTTTCAGACCCTCGACCGCGCCGGTGTTGGCCGCTTGGTTCGGGTGGCAGCCAAAGAGGGCAGGGAGGCAAACCCCGGGCTGACCCTCGGTCTCTGCGGCGAGCACGGAGGGGACCCCAAGTCGATTGCCTTCGTCCACGAGCTAGGACTCGACTACGTCTCGTGCAGCCCGCCCCGAATCGAGGGGGCACGGCTGGCCGCGGCCCAGGCCGCGCTGGCCGATTAACGCCCCACAAGCTTCTCGATCGCATCGACCAGGGCACCTACGCCCTCACCGGTGAGGGCGGTGGTGGTCAACACCTCGGACCCCGACTCTCCGGCGGCGCCCAGCAGGGCGTGTCGCACCTCGTCGACGCCCGGCCGATCGGCCTTGTTGACCACGAATAGGTCGGCGATCTCGATCACCCCGGCCTTCTCGGCCTGGATCTGGTCACCCCACCCTGGTCCCACGACCAACACCACCACCTCGACCAGGTTCATCACCTCGATCTCGGACTGACCCACACCCACCGTCTCCACGAGCACAAAGTCGAATCCGGCATTGGAAAGGATGTCGATAGTCGACCCTGCCGCCGCCGCCAGCCCACCAAGATGCCCGCGGGTGGCCATGGAGCGGATATAGACCCCATCGTCCTCGACATGACCTTGCATTCGGATCCGGTCCCCGAGCAGTGCCCCGCCGGTGAGCGGGCTGGAAGGATCCACCGCTAGCACCGCAACGGAGAGAGAACGCGACCTCAGTTCGGTGATGATCGCGCTGATCAGCGTGGACTTTCCGGCCCCGGGGGGACCGGTGACCCCGATGCGCCTCGCTGATTGCCCTTCTCGACTCAGGGTGCCCACAGCCTCGACGACGTCGGGCTCACCCGATTCGATCGCCGTCACCAGGCGAGCCAGAGCGGCCCGATCACCGGTACGAACGAGATCGATCAGCTCGCTCGAGCTCATCGGGGAAAGCCTAAGACCGGTCAGACCGAATCGGGGGAGTCCAGCAGATGCCCGGGAAGGGAGATCCCGCCATGCATGGGTAGAGCGGCGTCTTCGTCGAGCGTGGGGGCGTCGGCGCTGGCGTTGACTTCCTCGACACCGGGCACCCGATCCATCAGTATCCGTTCAATCCCCGCCTTGAGGGTCATCATCGACAGCGGGCAACCCCCGCAAGCCCCCACCATCTGGATGTTGACGGTCCCCCCCTCGGTCCCGAGCAGGATCAAATCACCGCCGTCGGCCTGGACGGCCGGGCGGATGTACTCCAGGGTCTCGGCGAGCTTCTCCTGGTCGATTTCGGGCCGATCGGCTGAATTGGCGGACGCGATCGTCACTGGGGTGGCTGATGTCATCGTTTGGTAGAACCAGTTGTAGAGGTCGACTGTTCCAAATTCTAAGGGCTTGCCGGCAATCACCTAATCGGCTCATCCCCTGGAGACAAGGGCTCCCAGGGCACCGAGACGACCCGTGAAGTCCTCATACCCGCGATCGATATGCTCGGCATCGCCGACGGATGTGGTGCCATCGGCACGCAGCCCGGCCAGAACCAGGGCCGCCCCCGCCCGGATATCAGGCGCCAGGACCGGACATCCGGAAAGCCGATCGACACCGCGAACGATGGCATGCTGCACCTCGATGGTGATATCGGCACCCATCCGGGCCAGTTCGCCCACATAGCGAAAACGCGAGTCATAGAGGTTTTCGGTGATCACCGAGGTTCCCGAGGCCACTGTGAGCAAGGCCACCATTTGTGGGTGCATATCGGTGTGGAAACCGGGAAAGGGAAGCGTGGCGAAGTCGACATGTGTTGGTCGCTCGGGGCCGATCACCCTGAGCCATCCGTCGCCGCGTTCGACCTGGGCCCCGGTTTCCTCGAGTTTCATCAGTTCCATCCGGAGATGGGTAGGTGCGCACCCGGTAACGGTCACGTCCCCCCCGGTGATGGCGGCGGCGACGGCATAGGTCCCGGCCTCGAGTCGGTCGGGGATCACCCGGTGCTCGACTGCGGAGAGGGCTTCCACCCCGACGACGGTGACCAGCGAGGTCCCGCCGCCGGTGATGTCGGCGCCCATCGCCACCAGATGATCGATCAAGTCGAGGATCTCGGGCTCGCGCGCCGCGTTCACGATCACCGTTTCCCCCTCGGCGGTGGCGCCGGCGAACAACAGACTCTCCGTGGCGCCCACCGATGGGAAGGGCAACTCGACCTCGGTTCCCTTGAACCGGCCGTCCAGTGCTCCGACGAGCTCACCGTGAACCAGTTCGAATTCTGCCCCCATGGCCTCGAGACCGCCGAGATGCATGTCGATGGGCCTGGCCCCCAGGTCGTCGCCACCGGGAAGCGCCACCCTGGCAACACCGGTCCTGGCGAGAAGGGGGCCCAAGACGACGATCGACGCCCGCATCTGGCGCACCAACTCGATCGGCGCCTCCGGGTTGAGCTCGTCAGGGACCAATAACCAGAGCTCTTCATTGCCCTGTTCGACACGACAACCGAGGTGCTCCAGAACCTGGGACATCAGCTCGACATCGAGGATGGTGGGGACGTTGGTCAGATGATGACGCCCGGGGGCGAGCAGGGCAGAAACCATCTCCTTGAGCACCGCGTTCTTGGCGCCGCGCACCCCGACGGTTCCCTGGAGACGCGCTCCACCCTCGACGACGATCACGGACATCGCGTCGAATGTAACCACCCCGTGCCGCCAACCACACGTTGGTTCCGGTCCGGAAGGGTGGCATGGCTACCCTGCCGCGGCCATGAGAATCGCACTGGGCTCCGATCATGCCGGATACTCGATGAAGGAGTACCTGGCTTCGTGGCTGGCCGAATCCGGTCATGCCGTATATGACCTGGGCACTCATTCGGCCGAGCCGGTCGACTATCCCGATTATGCGGCCGCGGTGGGTCAGGCGGTCCTGGACGGGCGGGCCGACCGCGGGATCGTCATCTGCGGTTCAGGGGCCGGGGCCTCGGTGGCGGCCAGCAAACTGAACGGGATCAGAGCGGCCGTGGCCCACGACATGTACACCGCGCATCAGATGGTGGAGCACGATGACGTCAACGTGATCTGCCTCGGGTCGAGGGTGATCGGGTTCTCGCTGGCGCAGGACCTGGTGAGCACCTTCCTCAACGCCAAGTTCAGCCGCGAAGATCGTCACATACGGCGGCTGGAGAAGATTCGGTCTCTGGAGACCTGAGCCTCAGCCGACGCTTTCCAGGGCGAGCTGGCTCAACGCATTGAGCCCGTCGACGCCGATCTCACCAGCAATTCTCTGCACCACCTTGTTGTCCCCATCCAGCACCACATACATGGGAGTGCTCGCCATCCCGTAGGCGGCAGCCGCGGTGCCGATCTCGTCGTCCATGATCACCGGCAACGTCCACCCCTCGGCTTCGAGCCAATCCTGAGGAGGCCAGTTGGGACGGAGTTGGTCGGTGAAGACAGTCAACGAGTACATGTCGACCCCTTCGGGAAGCCCACCGTCGTTGATCCATTGCTGGATCACCGGAACTTCGTTCTGGCAGTGGGGGCACCAGTGGGCCAGGAGGACCAGGAGCTTTGGCCTCCCGTCAGCAGTGATGCTGTATTGGTTTCCCTTCCAGTCGCTGCCGCTGACCGCCGCCGCCGTGAGACCTACCGCGGCATCGTTCAACGGGTCGGCGAAGAGCGGGAGCGGGTCGCCCTCCATGGTGATCTCGCCAAACCCGATGCTGGCGTCGAGTTCCTGCTCGCCGGCGATCGAGATGGCGAGAAGGATGATCAACCCGAGCCCGACCACCCCTCCGAGGATCCACCACAGGGTGCTCAGATTGCTGCCTTTCTTGGCCGGGGGTTTCCTCTGAGTGCGCTGGGTCATAATTCGTTGTTCCCGGTTTTCACGTAGAGGGCGAGAAGCACGGAGATCAAGATAAACCCGGCGCCGGCCATAAACGGGATGTCGAGGAAACCGAATACCTCGACATTGCGAGCGGAGCAGGGGTTGAGCGGGTCACAGGAGCCGCCTTCGAGGCTGGGGTAGAACTGGATCACGTTGTGGTAGATCGAGATTGCGAGCCCGATCAGGGCCAGTGGGAGGGCGTAGTACTTGACCACCGCTTCCCGCCGGATCGCACCCACCAGGAGGATGATCGCCAGCGGGTACATGGCGATCCGCTGGAACCAGCACAAACGACAGGGCACGAAGTGGATGACCTCGGAGTAGATCAACGACCCGACGGTGGCCACCAACGCCACCACCCAGGCCAGCCAGATCGCCTTGTCGCCCAGGAGGTATGCCGCCTCCGGCCCCTTCGCCATCCGATAGATGACAAGACCCAACGCAGCCGCCAGCGCCACCAGGGACAGCATGGCAAGGACGATGTTGTAGAGATTCGTGGCTTCGATCGACATTGGGTTTCTCTTGGTGGGCAGTCCCGACCGGATTCGAACCGGCGTTTCCGGCTTGAAAGGCCGGCGTCCTGGGCCTCTGGACGACGGGACCTGGAAGGGGAAGGATACCTGGTCACCGACTGGTATCCCCCACCACGTAATTGGGACGCTCAGGTGTCACATGCGGACCTGTAGATCCCAATTACGGGGAAGGAAGCCTCCCAAGGGCCCTCTCCAGACGCTCCAGAGTCTTCTCTTTCCCCAGCGCCGCCATCGACTCGAAGAGCGGTGGGCTCACCGAGGACCCGGTCACCGCCACCCGCAGCGGCTGAAGACCCTTGGCGGCCCCGATCCCCATCTCCTCGACCATCCCCCTCAACACCGGCTCGATGACCTCGGCCCTCCAATCGTCGACGGTTTCGAGCCGCGAGCGGGCCTCGGTGATGATCCCGGCCACGCCCTCCCCGGTCATCACCTTCCCCCACGACGTCTCGTCGTATTCGTCGAAGTCCGCGAAGAGAAACACCACTTGCTCGCCGGCCTCGGGAAGGAATCGGGTTCGCTCCTGGACCAAGCCGGCGATCGATTCGAAACGGATCCATTCCGCCGAGTCGAGGGATCGCCCGACCGCGCTTTCGACATGCGGCCTGACCAGCTCCAGAAACCGATCCGGCGACAGCGCCCGGATGTACTCGCCGTTCATCCAGGCCAGCTTCTCGGGATCGAACACCGCCGGGTTGCTGGAGACCTCGCCGAGGTCGAAGGCGGCCACCGCCTCCGCCCTGGAGAAGATGGTGGTCTCGGCATCGAGGGACCACCCGAGCAAGGACAAATAGTTGAAGACTGCGTCTGCCAGATAGCCCTCATCCCGATACACCGAAAGCGAGACAGCGGCGAAGCGCTTCGAGAGTTTCTTACCGTCGGTGCCGAACAGCAACGGAAGATGGGCATAGGTGGCCTCGGTGGCACCCATTGCCCGGGCGAGCAGGATGTGCTTGGGTGTCGACGGCAGCAAATCCTCGCCTCTAGCCACATGTGTGATCTCGTAGTCGACATCGTCCACGGTCGAGGCGAGGTGATAGGTGGGTGTGCCGTCGCTGCGCAGGATCACGAAGTCGTCGATGTCGCGCGGCTCGAAACTCACAGCCCCCCGGACCAGGTCATCAAAAGCCACCGGTGCATCCTGCGGGATGGAAAGGCGGATGGCTCCGGTCTCGGCAGCTCGGTCCGCTCGCCGGATGTAGTGACCAGGATGCTTCCCCTCGCTCTGGGCGCGGGCCCGAAGCTCTTCGAGTTCCTCGGGCGATCGGTTGTCGTAGTAGGCGGCGCCTTCTGTCACCAATTGGCCGGCGACCTCCCGGTACCTCTCGTAGCGGTCGGACTGTCGATAGCTGCCGTGTGGCCCGCCGACCTCGACTCCTTCGTCCCAGTCCAGACCCAGCCAGCGCAGGGAGTCGAGGATGTCAGCCTCGAACTGCGGTGTCGAGCGCTCCCGATCGGTGTCGTCGATGCGGACGATGAACACGCCGCCTTTATGTCGTGCGTAGAGCCAGTTGAAGAGGGCAGCCCGGGCCGTGCCGACATGGAGATACCCGGTAGGGGAGGGAGCTATCCGAACCCGGACCGTCACCGGCGCACCACCCGGTTGCTCAAGATCCCGATGCCGTCGATCTCCACCTCCACGGTGTCTCCGCTTTCGATCTTCCCCACCCCGGCCGGTGTCCCGGTGAGGATCACGTCACCGGGGAGCAGGGTCATCACCGCGGTGATGAATTCAAAGAGCTCGGCCACCCCGAAGACCATGTCCGAGGTGAACCCGGCCTGGCGCACATCGCCGTTGACCCGACAGATGACGGCGAGACGCTCCAGCGGATCGAGCTCGGTCTCGATGGCCGGGCCCAGCGGGCAAAAGGTGTCGAACCCCTTTGCCCGGGTCCATTGCCCGTCACGGTTCTGAAGATCCCGAGCGGTCACGTCGTTTGCCGCCGTATACCCGAGGATGTACTGCGAGGCATCCTCGGCCCGAACGTTGTGGGCGACCCTGTGGATCACTGCGGCCAATTCGGCCTCGTGGTGTACCTCATTCGAGGTCGCAGGGAGCACCACCGACGCGTCCGGCCCGACCACGGCAGTTGCGGGCTTCATGAAGATCAGCGGCTCCTCCGGCACCTCGCCACCCCTCTCCGAGGCGTGATCCACATAGTTGCGGCCCACACAGACCACCTTGGTTGGAATGACCGGAGCGAGAAGCTGAACTCGATCCCAAGGCACCACCGTCTCGGTCGGCTCCCACGCCACGAACGGCGTTCCCCGGTAGACCATCACCCCCTCGGAGTCGGCGACGCCGTAGGCAATGTCGTCACCGGCTTTGATCCGAACGATCTTCATGAGGCGGCGGACGCTAGTGGTCTGTCGCTCAATTGATGCCGCGGTGTCGCCGAGCCATTCGGGGTCGCTGGAAAGGACGCAGGACGAAGGCGCACCTGTAGGTGCGTTGAGGACGAGGACGCAGTCCAGCGGCGTCGAGGGCCGGCGAGACCGCGTAGCTATTTGGGCGACGGGCCGCTAGCCGAGGGAGCCCGACTCCCCCGGTGGTCGGTCTTTATGGGTCAGGGCCCAGCGCACCTGCTCCGGCTTGTTGAGCATCAGGGTCCGGTCCACCTCGGAGACCGCGGTCTCACCGGGCCGGGTTTCGTGGGGCACCGCCGCCTTCCAGCGCTCCTTCTGGGCAACCAACTCCGGGGTGCCCTCGAATCCGTAGCCACACAGGACCAGGGCAACCTCCAGATCCTCCTTGATCGGGGCCCGGCCCAGGGCGGCGGCGCGCGCCGTCATCAGCCCTGCAAGCACGCCGCGAAGGTTGGGGTCGTCGTCGGGAAGGTCGGAAATCGACAGCAGGTGGAGTGCCCACCCCGCATCAGGGCCGGCGGTGCCAAAACGCCCGCCCCGGGGCACCTGTTCAGGCGAGGTGATCACCCCGGGTCTGGACGGTCCCCCAACCCGGGCGGGTGGTGTCTCGAGCACCTTTCTCGGTCTTTCGGCCTCGGTGATCTCTAGATTCGGCTGCTGACCCATCAGGTGAAGGTGAGCCATTCCCGGTAGTCCGAGAGCTTGCCGGCCACGGCGTCCGAGAACAGATCCTGGGCCTTTCGGGTCACCGGTCCCGGCCCACCGGTGCCCACCACACGCCTGTCGATCTCGCGCACCGGGGTCACTTCGGCCGCAGTGCCGGTGAGGAAGATCTCATCGGCCGTGTAGAGACTCCCCCGGGCAAGGTCTAGCTCCCGGACTTCGACACCTTCGGCCCGGAGCAATCGGATGACAGAGTCCCTGGTGATTCCTTCGAGAATCCCCGACGAGGCCGGCGGTGTTGAGACGACGCCTCCGCTCACCATGAACAGGTTCATGCCGCTGCCCTCGGAGAGCGATCCTGAGTCGTTGAGCATGATCGCCTCGTCGAAACCGGCGGAGACCGCCTCCTGCTTGGCCAGGACCGAGTTCAGATACTGTCCGCTCCCTTTGGCCGACGGAATGAAACTGCTGTGCGAGATGCGACGCCAGCTGGACACCATGGTGGTGATGCCCTTCTGAACCCCATCCTCACCCATGTAACTGCCGAGGTAGAAGGCCGCCATGTAAGTGAGGACCGGGCTCGACGCCGGGTCGATCCCAAATGCGCCAGCCCCGTAGAAAGAGAGCGGGCGGATGTAAGCCGATTCGAGCCCGTTGACCCGGAGTAGCTCGAGACACGCCTCGTCCAGCTGATCCACCGTCCAGGGCATCGGGATCCCGTAGGCGCGAGCGGAGGCGTTGAGGCGGAGCATGTGCTCATGAAGCCGGAATACGGCCGTTCCCTCTGGGGTCTTGTAGGCGCGGATGCCCTCGAAGACACCCGTCCCGTATTGAAGTCCGTGAGCGAGGAAATGAACGGTGGCATCGTCCCAATCGACGAACTCGCCGTCCACCCATATCTTGGATGACGGTTCCATCGCCAAGAGGCTAACTGCTGGTTCGGGAAGTGAAATCGTCAGTGGGTTGAACCCCCCTTTCGTAATTGGGATGCACAGGTCCGCATATGACCCCTGAGGGTCCCAATTACGGGTCTCGGATAGTCTCGGCCCCCAATGCACCGATTGGTCGCTTCGTTCTTCGGCTCCGGACTGCTGTTGCGGCGGATCAGAGGATCGGACGCAGGCTCGGGGACGGTCGGAGCTCTCGTTGCCCTCCTCTTCTCGTTGTGGGCGGGCTCGAGTCTTGGATGGCAGGCTCAGCTGGTCGGGGTGGTGGTGCTCTCCGTGGCTGCTCTGTGGTCGACACGACCCCTGGTCGCCGAGGTGGGAGATGCCGGCTGGATCGTGATCGATGAGGCCGCCGGCACCTTCGTCGCCACGATCGGCCTGCTCGGTTGGCCGGCGGTCGTCGCATTCGGCGTGTTTCGAATCGCCGACATCACCAAGAGCAGACTCACCGGAGTCGTCCAGGCGGAGTCGCTCCCTGAACCTTTCGGCATCGTCGCCGACGATCTGGTGGCCGGTCTCTACGGTTTGGCCGCGGGTCAACTGGTCAGGATCTTTCTCTAGGGACCTACTCCCCTTCGGACCGGACCGGTTGATCGCCTATGTTGTGGGTTGGAGGTAATCATGGAATGGCAGCCCAAGGCGATCGTGGTCGGAGTCGACGGCTCCGAGACCAGCCAAACCGCAGCTGAGCACGCGGTCGTCATCGCCCGTCAATGGAAGGCAAAGCTCTTCCTGGTGACAGTGGTCAGGACCCCTGAGGGCTGGTGGGGAGTCGGTGGAGCCCCTCCCTCTCCCGAGGCGCTGTCGGCCGCCATGGCGGAAGGCCAGTCGGAGGTTCTCAACGAGTTGGAAGAGAAGCTCGACCTGGACGGGATCGACTACGAGATGGTCGAAGAACTCGGCGAGCCCTCATCGAGATTGCTGGCCGTGACGGAAAGCAAGGGAGCCGACCTGATCGTGATCGGGAGACGGGGCGCCGGCCTCGCCGAAAGGATGATGTTGGGATCGGTGGCCGACAAACTCTGTCACCAATCTTCGGTCCCGGTGCTCGTCGTTCCCTGAAAGCTCTGGCACGGGCACGACTGACAATCTGATTGCTTCCTACGCTCGTTCGCGTGCCAATAGTTGCCGTTCTCCCGGTCAAACCCTTTCAGTTGGGGAAAGAGCGGCTCGCCGAGTCACTGACCACCGATGCCAGAGTGGTCCTGGCTCAGGCCTTTGCCGAGCGCACAGCCGACACCTCCGCGGAGGCAGGCATGATTCCGCTGATCGTTGCCGGAGACCCGGCGGTTGCCGAGTGGGCGCTGATCCGGGGAATCCCAACTGTCGAAGATCCCGGGAGTGACCTCAGCGCCGCTGCCGCCGCCGGTGTGGAATGGGCCCGCGCTGCCGATTGCGACTGGTTAGTGCTCCATTGCGATCTGCCCTTGCTCCAGGTCGTCGAGTTAACCGAGTTGGCGAGTGCCATCGTTGAATCAGGGGCGGTGATCGCACCCTCGGCAGACGGTGGCACCTCGGCGCTTGGGGCCGCAGAGCCGGTCGAATTCGCTTACGGTCTCGGGAGCTTTCACCGCCACCTCGCCCGGCTCCCGGGCGCCGCCGTGGTGACCCGGACCGGTCTGCTTCACGATGTGGACTCCCCGGCCGACCTCATTTCGGCCCGTCGCCACCCCCGCGGGCACTGGCTGGAGAGTGTCGTCGGATGAGTCGTTTCGATCAGCGAGTTCTGGCCGTGGACCCGCTCCGGCGGGCCGAGGTGCTCACCTGGTTGGAGGCAGGGTTGGAGGCGGCGGACCCGGAGCGTTTGACCCGCGAGGCCCTCAAGGCTTCCGAGCGCGACGGCCCGGCGGTGGTGATCGCTCTCGGTAAGGCGGCTCCGGCGATGGCGCGTGGCGCGGCAGCCTCGATCGAGGTGATCGGAGGGATCTGTGTCTCCGACCATGCCGAGCCGGTCCCCCCGATGTTGCTCGCCATGACCGGCGACCACCCCGTTCCCGCAAGGAGGTCCTTCGAAGCGGGGGCCGCCGCCCTCGAATCGGTGACGCATGCCCCGCCAGGCGCCCGGCTCCTGGCGCTGATATCGGGAGGCGGCTCGGCGGTCTGCGAGTCGCCGCGACCCGGCGTCAGCCCCGAGTACCTGAACACGGTGACCAGGGCATTGTTGAAGGAGGCTGCCAGCATCGAGGAGTTGAACCTGGTGAGGGGTCATCTCTCCTCCATCAAATGTGGCGGCCTGGCCCGAGCCGCAGGCAGGGTTATCGACACCCTGGTCATCTCCGATGTGGCCGGGGCCGACCCCGCGATCGTGGCTTCGGGGCCGACGATCCCCGTTCCCGCCGATCCCAGGGGGGCGCGCGAGGTCATGGCCCGCCATCACATCGAGATCCCGGCATCGGTCTGGGACGCCATGACCATGGATGTCGGGCCGCTCGAACGACCGGGAGTGACCCTGTTGGCCGATGGGTTGGATGCTGCCAAAGCGGTGGCCACCGCCCAGACCGGCCCGCATCGGGTGTCGTCGGAATGGCTCGAGGGGGAGGTCGAGCCCTGTCTCCACCGCTTTCTCGCCGCGGCCGGCACCGGAGTCACGATCGGGGTCGGCGAGACAGTCGTCGAGGTCACCGGCTCCGGACGCGGAGGGCGCAACACCCACGCCGCGCTGATGGCGGCAGAGCGCCTCACCGGGACCGACGATCTCTTCGTCTCCTTCGCCACCGACGGGCTCGACGGTGAGTCCGGCAGCGCGGGTGCCATTGTCGACGGGACCACGATCGAGCGCGGGGGGAACCCCCGTCAGGCGCTGGCCGCTTTTGACTCCGGGGGTTATCTCGCCCGAACCGGCGACCTGCTGCTCTGCCCAGCAACCGGGACCAATGTCGCCGATCTCTGGATTCTCTGGCGACAATGACCGGCCGGAACGTAGAGTTAGCGGACCGACAGCGAGCAGGAAGCACCAGGAAGCGTGGAGAAGACAGTCGTAATCACGGGCGGCACCGGAGGTCTGGGGACAGCACTCATTCGCCGGCTCATTTTCGAGGACTACCGACTGGTCGTCACCTATCTCCTCCCTGACGAGGCAACCCGTTTCGAGGAGGAATTCGACATCGACGAGGACCGCCTCCTCCTGCTCCGTGTCGACGCCACCAACGCCGAAGCCGTCAACAGCCTGTTCAAGAGCGTCTCCGAGCAATGGGGGGCGATCCACGGTCTCTGCGCCCTGGTCGGCGGCTGGGCGGGAGGCCGCGATGTCGAAGAGACCGACGATGTGAGATTCGAGCGGATGCTGGACCTCAATCTCCGATCTGCGTTCTACGCAGTGCGTGCAGCCGTCCCCTACCTTAAAGAGGCGGGATGGGGCCGAATCATCCTGATCGGCAGCAAGAGTGCGGTCGACTATCCGACCGGTCAGGCCGCCTTCAACATCTCCAAGGCGGGTGTGGTCGCGTTGGCCAAGTCGGTGGCACAAGAACTCGACGGCACCGGCGTCACGGCCAACGTGCTGATGCCCTCGGTGATCGACACACCCGCCACCCGCCAGTCACTCCCGTATGCCGACTACGTGAACTGGCCGACGCCCGACGAGATCGCAGCGGTCGCCCACTTCCTGTTGAGCGACGACTCCGGGGTGATGAACGGGGCCTCGATCCCGGTCTACGGTCGGGCCTGATCCCAAACTCGACCCATTCGCCGTGGGGATGCGCCTGTCCGATCGGGACCGGGACGCCTGCCCCGGCGACTAAGACCTTGGCCCATTCGTCGGCCCGGTCGAGGATCTCCATCGACACCCGGTACACCGGCCGCTCGGCCCGGGCCATGTCGCATATCTCCTCGACGCCGTCCCGAGCCTCGAGGGTGAGCTGTCCCAACGTGAAGGCGTTCATCACTATTGCCGGCTCCCCCGATGGCAACTGCCCCAGCACCCCGGGCAAGATGTCGAGGGCGTCACCGGCGACCATCTCCAGCCCGAGGCTCGAAACCAGTTCCAGGGCTTGGAGGAGCCGGGCCCTTCGTTCGTCTTGCTCGGGCCAGATCAAGGCGTCGAGCCACTGTTGGGAGTCGGTGTCGCCGGAGAGGATCGGGTTGAGGTCGAGGCCGGTTCGACTCAGAACATCAACATCATGCAAAGGGACTTCCGAGCCACGGGTCTCGCCTTCGAGGAGGACGGGCGACTCGGGCCCCCATTCCTGGTCCCCGAACCGGTAGTGATAGCGATCCAGGCCCAGGTTGAGGCCGGCGCTGGCTCCGATCTCGATCAGATGGAACCGCTCGAACGGAGCTGTCATCACCGCCGGCAGCAGGGCGATGCATCGCCGGCATTCGTTGGTCTGGGTGTAGCGGGTGTTGCCGAGCCCGACGATCTGCTCCTCGTGCTCGAGCACGAACCGGCGGAAGATGGGATCGATCTCCGCGGCCGGCAAGGGGTTGTCGACCAGCGATCCATACCAGCCGGCCAATTCCGAATCGGCCCCGCCCATCAGCAGATAGTGGACACCTCCCAAGAGGAGATTGACATGAGGGAGGTGCTCGATCCGGTTGAGGACTCGCATCAATTCGGAATCGGCGGCGATGACCTCCACGAGATGGGCGTAAAGCGGGGAGCCATGCGCATGTTTGCCCCAGTCACGAACCCCCTCGGGGGTCACCCACATCAGAACACCCGACGCCGGTAGGCGGTGGCCAGGGCGTCGGCGTACTCGTTCCATCGATATCCGTTGTGGGCCTTGATCCACTCCAGCCGGACCCCCGGTCTCTGCTCGTAGAGGGCGTGTGCCTCCTTCACCAGCTCCAGGTTGGCGATCGGCCCCGACGACTTCTTGGTCCATCCCCTGGCCTTCCAACCGTCGGCCCATTTGGTCACGATGTTGACGATGAGCTGGGAGTCGGTGTACACCCGGGCTTGGGTGTCGGTGGGAAGCATCCCAAGGCCATGGATGAGGGCGACGAGCTCCATCCGGTTGTTGGTGGTGTGAGGCTCGGATCCGTGAGCCTGGTCGATGATCTCGTCGTCGACCACATGGACCACTCCCCAACCGCCAGGGCCCGGATTGCCCTCGGAGGCCCCGTCGGTGAAGACCCCGGACAGGGGGCCGTCGGTATATGAGGCCAGCACCTCGGATGTGGTGAGATCGCTCCCCTTGGTCCGGCTCACCGAGCCCTGCCCGTCATTGGGATTCGAAGGGGTCGAGCCATCACCACCGGCGTCGTTCTTGCAGTCGAGACATTGGCGTGGCACCCATCCGGGGTATCGGGCAAGGATCTCGGGGCGGACATCGAATTGGCGGCCACAGGTGTCACAGGTGAACACACCTAATTCCGTGTGAACACCGACACGAACTGCGGCGACTTCCACAGGTTGAACTCGTGGTGAGTCTCGGTGAGCCCGAAGGGCTCGACGATGCGACGCAGCTTGGCGGGCCACAGTTTGTGACAGTGGACCTGACGGGCCTTGAACGGGGTGCGATAGAGGATGACGGAGGTCGGTATCGCATACAGACCCTGAACCGGCTCGGCGGGGTAGATGAAGAGAGCACGCCCTTGCGGTTGGAGGACCCTGGCGATCTCGGCGATCGCCGCGTCGAGTGGGGGAATGTGCTCGATGGCGTGCACCGAGATGACGGCCTTGAACTCCTGGTCGTCGAACTCCAGACGCTCGGCCTGCATGCAGAGAACACGTTGGGTGCCTGCAACCTCCCGGGCGTTGGGATTGGCGTCGATCCCGACGATGTCCACCCCCTTCCCTGCGAGTCGCTTGGTGAGATGACCGCTGCCGCAGCCCACCTCGAGGACCCGCTGCCCCGCGGCCAGCGGGAGTAGGCGGTCGATCGTCTTCAGGTGCTGCGGGTCCCATCGGTTGACCAGGGCGTAGCGGCGGGAGTCGTAGACGGACATGGTGCGAGGTTAGGAGAGGGTCTCGAGGTGAGTCGCCACTCCGTAGTCGAGGATCACAGGGCCATCGTCACCGATGGCGATGTGAGTGACCGAGGTGTTGGTCGGTGTGTACAGCGATTCGGCGTGCGAATCGGTGGTCGCGGTCAACAGCGAGACATAAGAGCGGATGGCACCACCGTGGGCGACCACCAGTGTGGGCTCGCCGCGGGCCGGTTCCAGGGACTGAACCGCATTCGAGAAACGATGCGCCAGTTCGCCCCAACTCTCCCCGTCCTCCCCCCGTCGTAGGTCGACCCCGTCCCTGAAGATGGATTCCATCCGATCAGGCCAGTGCTCCATGATCTCGTGGGAGGTGAGCCCCTCCCATTGCCCCATCGCCAGTTCGCTGAGGTCGACAACGGTGACCACGCCGTTGTTGGCCAGATAGTCGGCGGTCCCTTGTGCCCTCCCCGACGGTGAGGAATAGACGGTGTCGGCGGTCCCGTACCAATCGCGGAGGGCCGCAGCCTGGCTGTGGCCGCGCTCGTCGAGACCCCAGTCGCCCTGGCCCTGCCAGCGGCCCTCGATGTTGGCCCGGGTCTGCCCGTGACGGATTAGCGCCAGGACCGGACGGCCGGCAGCAAGGTGCCTGGCAACGGCCGCTGACCTGGGGCCGAGATGGCCCGTGTCGTTGAAGCTGGCAAGTCGCGCCCGGTCATGGGACCACACCAACCTGGTGACCGAGGTGTTCCCGGCGAAGACATGCACCCTTCTCCGCCTCCCGGGCAGATAGCGGTGGAGCACAGCGTTGAGCAGGCCACCGTGGGTCACCACCACGGCACGGCCCCGCTCTCCGAGACGCGTCGCCAGCTCTTCGATGGCGAGGAATGCCCTCAGTTCGGCGTCGTCGAGACGCTCGCCCGTCATTCCCAGGGCGAGATCGCGATCCAACACCGGGTTTCCGGGCAATCGGTCGTCGGCGGCTAAGACCTCCTCACGGGTCATCCCCTCCCAGCGACCGATATCGATTTCGATGAAGTCCGCCGAGATCTCGACATCCGGGGAGATGGCGGCTGCCGTGTCAACCGCCCGTTGCAGCGGCGAGCTGACCACCAGGTCGAACCTCTGGCCGGAGAAGCGCCCGGCCAGTTGGTCGAGACTGGCCATCCCCGCCGGGCTGAGAGGCCCATCGGCCCGCCCGCTCCATAGCCCTTCCCGATTGGTCTCGGATTCGGCGTGTCGAATAAGGAGGATTTCCGGCATGTCCAGGTACTTGGTACTACCACTCGGCGCTTAGAGACAGCCGTGGCTCATGAGACAAATGCAGACGCAAACAGCAGGGAAACGATGGTCATCACCTTGATCACGATGTTCAAAGACGGTCCCGAGGTGTCCTTGAACGGGTCGCCCACGGTGTCGCCGATCACTGCCGCCTTGTGGGCGTCGGACCCCTTGCCCCCGTACGCTCCGGTCTCGATGAACTTCTTGGCGTTGTCCCAGGCACCGCCGGCATTGGCCATGAAAATGGCGAGGAGGAACCCCGTCACCAACACCCCGGCGAGGAGACCTCCCAATGCCTCGACGTCGATGAACCCAACGATCAGGGGCAGGGCGACGGCCAGGGTCGCCGGGAGCACCATCTCGCGAAGGGCGCCGGTGGTGGCGATGTCGACGCATTCGGCATATTCGGGCCTGACCCCCGGCTCACCTTCCCGCAACCCCTTGATCACCCGGAACTGCCGTCTCACCTCATCGATCATCCGGTTTGCGGCTCGGCCCACCGCACTCATGGTGAGGGCCGCGAACAGGAACGGGAACATGGCGCCGATCAGGAGGCCGATCGTGGTCTCGGCCCGGGTGAGGTCGATGGCGGTGAGCCCGACCGCCTCGGCGAAAGCGGTGAACAGGGCGAGGGCGGTGACCGCGGCTGAAGCGATGGCGAATCCTTTGGCCACCGCGGCCGTGGTATTGCCTAATGAGTCGAGGACATCGGTGGCGTGACGGACCTCGGCAGGGAGTTGTGCCATCTCGGCAATTCCGCCGGCGTTGTCGGCGATCGGGCCGTAGGCATCCATCGAGATCGTCATGCCCAGGGTGGCGAGGACACCGATGGCGGCGATGGCCACCCCGTAGAGGCCTCCACCGCTTCCCAGGGCCCAATCGCCGGCGAAGAAGGCGACACCGATGCCGCCCGCCGCCACGATCACCGAGAACGCAGCCGACCGCATCCCTTCCGCGAGGCCGACGATGATCACCGTGGCCGCACCGGTCTGTGCGTGCCGGGCGATCTCTTTGACCGTCTTGTGGTTGTCGGAGGTGAACCACTCCGAGATCTTGCCGACCAGCCATCCCACGACGAGGCCGGCGAAGACGGCTAGCCAGATCCCCAGCGGGTTCTCGGCGACATCTCCGAAAACCCAATACGAGAGCCCGAGGACTCCGACCGCGGTGGCGATCAACGAGAAGTTGGTACCACGATGGAGGGCTGCTGCGAGGTGACCCTCGTCATTGGATCGCACCAGGAACGAGCCGATGATGGCGGCGAACATCCCGAGGGCGGCGACGGCCAGGGGAAACACGATCGCCTCCTCCATGTACGCCGAGCCGCCGAAGACGATGGCGGCATAGGCGATGGGGGCAACCAGTGCCCCGACATAGGACTCGAAGAGGTCGGCGCCCATCCCGGCAACATCACCGACGTTGTCACCTACGTTGTCGGCGATCACCGCCGGGTTGCGGGGGTCGTCCTCGGGGATACCTGCCTCCACCTTTCCCACCAGGTCGGCACCCACGTCGGCGGCCTTGGTGAAGATCCCCCCTCCGACCCGGGCGAAAAGGGCGATGGAGGAGCCCCCGAGGGCGATGGCGGTGATGGTCTCGGACCAGGAATCGAGGTCGAGCACCCGGTCGAAGAAGAAGAACCCTAGACCCACTCCGAGCAGCCCGAGCCCGGCAACGGTGAACCCGGTGACCGCCCCGCCCCGGAACGCCACAGTCAGCGCCGCCGGGACCCCCCCGGTCCGAGCTGCTTCGGTGGTGCGGGAGTTGGCGGCGGTGGCGATCCGCATTCCCGCGTATCCGGCGCCTCCCGAGAGCGCCGCCCCGAACACGTAAGCGGTCGTCCCCCAGGGCCAGCCCCAGTCGAGGAAGACTGCGATCAGGCCCGCCATCACCACGACGAAAACCAGGATCCAGAGGTACTCGCGATGGATGAAAGCCATGGCCCCTTCACGAATGGCGTCGGAGATCTCGACCATGCGCGAGTTGCCCCGGGGAGCGGCCATCACCACCCGTGCGTAATAGACAGCCAGGGCCAGGGCGGCGAAACCCGCGGCAAGCGCGGAGTAGAGGATCAGGTCTGGCATCGAAAAGACCTCAGAAGGGAACTGGATCGAGGCGGCGCCGGAGTATACGAAGGGCTCAGGAGTCGTTCCCAATTCCTGTCACACAGGCGAGATAAGTTCGTCGCAATGGGGTGGTTCTGCACCTTGGACGAGTGCAATCGAGATGGGTATGCGCGTGGCCTATGCGAAATGCACTACCGGCGGGTTCGGAAGACGCGAGATCCGGGACCACCAGGACCGTTGGCTCGATCAAGATCCATCTGCAAGGCACCGGAGTGCGACCATGAACTGGACGCCAAAGGCTATTGCCACGGCCACTATCTGCGCCTCCTACGCACCGGTGCAGTGAGCGAAGAGCCACTGCGGGTCAGAGGGAGACTGTGCTCGGTTGAAGATTGCATCGAGGCCCACAAGGCCAAGGGCATGTGCGCTGCCCACTACAAGCGCTTCCTCAAATACGGCGACCCCCAACCTGATCGTCCGATCAGACGGAGCGACGGCAACGGACACATCAGCCATGGGTATCGAAACGTCCCGGTCTCCTCTCCCCTGCGACGTTTGGTTGGAGGCGCCACCAAGGTAGGCGAACATCGGCTGGTGATGGCTATTCATCTCGGCCGTCCGCTCCTGCCCGACGAGGTAGTCCATCATCGCAACGGAAATCGTATCGACAACCGCATCGAGAACCTCGAGTTGTGGTCGACTGCTCACCCGAAAGGGCAACGGGTGGTAGACCTAATCGCCTTCTCCGTCGAGATGCTCCACCGATACACACCCGAGATCGGTTCATCGATAGTGAGGATGTCAGTGCAAGCTGGCAGTCCCGACCAGATTTGAACTGGCGTTTCCGGCTTGAGAGGCCGGCGTCCTTGACCCCTAGACGACGGGACCAGATTCGGCCCACTCACGTTGGACCGTTGCTCGGGGGGAAGGACTCGAACCCTCAATAACAGGGCCAGAACCTGTCGTGTTACCTATTACACCACCCCCGAACGCGCATACCCGAAGGCAGTGCGGGGTAGTTGAGATTACCCGATCACCAAGTCAGTGCGAAGTGTCCCCGCTCTGACCCAGCGGCAGGCCGGCATCGACGAAGATGGACCCGTTCCTCGATGCGATGGGTCCCCTTGCGGAGTCCTTTCCGTTCTAGATGCAGCTCCTCGGGCTCGCCCTTCCGGCCGAAGTCGTAGTGGACGGTGATTGGGCCCGATTCCAACTGTTTGAACTGGTGGGGGCGTCGCGCCGCCTGAGTGAACTTGGTCTCCCGGCTGGTCCTCGGCGGCTCACAATGGGCCTCCAGCTCGAACCACCCCCGCCACGCCTGGGCCACAGCCACACCCATACCGACCCGCCCCGACTTTGGATATGTTCGATGGCTCGATCGGTGGCGACGATCTTCACGATCTCAGGTTACGGGCACTTCTTCCTCGGGCGGTATCACCGGCACGAAGGGCTTCCTGGCCTGGGCCGCGAAGTAATAGATGCCCCCGACCAGCAGCACCACGGCGATGATCAGCTCGATCACCGGGATCTGGTTGAGGAAGTCGATCTTGAAGTCGACCAACTGCTCACCCTCCACGTAGTAGTCGGTTTGAACCGCACTCGGATTGGAGAGGATCCGCAAAGTGGCATCCTCGGAAAAAGCCGAGTCGCCCGGGGAGGGCCACAGGAAGTTGACCAACATCAATGCTCCCCACAAGATCGCGATCACGTTGATCGGCTTGGCCCACCCTCCCAGCTTGAAGGGAGCGGGCGTCTTGGGCCAGCCCCGCAGCCGGGCTCGGAAGATGGCCAGGTTACCGAGCAGGTAACTGAGATAGATCATGGCGGTGGCGGCGACCGCGACCGTGGTGGCCCCGGTGAACTGGAGGAACGGGATCGCCGAGAGCAGGCCGACGGCCACACAAGACCCAATCGGGGTGTGCCAGCGGGGGCTCACCTTGGCCAGTGGCTTCGACACCGGCAGCTGGTCGTCGCGGGCCATGCCGAAAGCAAGGCGAACCGTCGAGGTCATGATCGCCATGCAGCAGACGAAGATGGCAGCCGACAAGACGAACAAGTAGATGGCAGTAAAGGCGCTCTCCACTCCGAATGCGCCTTCGATCACAACGGCTGGAGAAGTAGCCAAGCCTTCGGCGGCTCCCTGCAGATCGGGGATTGCCATCAGGGTGCCCCAGAGGAATACGGCTCCGATGACGAAGGCACCGAGGAGGGAGCCGAGCACTGCTTTGGGCGCCTCGGTCCGGGGGTTTCTGGTCTCCTCGGCCAGGGTGCCGGCAGTGTCGAACCCGTAAACCACGAACAGGCTCATGAACATGGCGATCAGGAAGGTGCTGGCATTGACGGTCTGCCCGGCGCTATCGAAGATGACGCCGAGACCCTGCTCGTTGTGGGTGACGGCCAGGATGACGGCCAACACCACCAGTCCCAGCACCTCGAAGAGCACCCCGGTGTTGTTGACGATCGAAACCAGCCTGATCCCGTAGATGTTGAGCAATGTGACCAGGACCAGGGTGATGATGGCGATCCATCGTTGGTTGGCGACCGTGGCCTCCATCTCGATCCCGATCGCATTGAAGAACGGAATGAGGGCGAGGGGCAGTGTGGCGCACACCGCGGCGACGGTGATGATCCCGGCGAACATGTACAACCACCCGGTGATCCAGGAATACCCGCGCCCGGACACGTACTTGGTCCACTGGTAGACCGAACCGGCCACCGGGTAGTGGCTCGACATCTCGGCGAAGGTAAGGGCGACGAATGGCTGGCCGAGAAACAACACCGGCCAGGTCCAGAACATGATCCCCCCGATGGTGAGGGCAAGGAAGCACAGGGTGAAGATGCCAGTCGCCGGCGAGATGTAGGAAAGGCGATCGCAAACGAGCTGAAGGTGTTCAGATCCCGCTTCAGCTCCTGGCGGTAGCCGAATTTGGCCAGATAGGCGGCGTCGCGCTCGGCGCCCTCGTGGCGGCTGCCGGCCATTGCTCTGCCGCCTGCTCACACGGGTCGGACCATCGGGGACGCAGCCAACTGATAGCTGCGACGCCGCGAAAACCTCTACTGAATTCAGGGCAACAAACGGGGGGTGGCGGTGGCCTCGGCCCTCACGGTCAAGGGCTCGGTCTGATCGACGAACAGCCCGAGCAGCCCGAGTTCGATCGAGTCGACCACCACCACGTCGACCGAGAGCCCATCGCTGTGGGTGGCGATCTCGAAGGAAGCAGAATCCAGGTCTTGGCCGGTGACAGAGGCCGCGCCGAGTTCCCTGGCACGGATGGGATCGAGGATGACCTCACCGGTCGCCCGGTAGTGCTCCTCGTCGATCCCCGAGGCGGCGGCGATGGCAGCTGAATCCGCTACCGCAGCCAACTCACGTTGCAGGGCGAGGGCCCTCCAGAAATCGATGGCGAGCCCACCGAACAGGAGCAGGAGCACCGACAATCCCAGCATCCAAATAGTCACCGAGCCGCGATCCGGTCTCATCCCAGGCTCCGATAGAGATCCACCGGCTCGGCATGCACCCCGGTGACCCAAACACCTCCCACCGGGCCCCACGGTGTGGTGAGCACCGGAGTCCAGATACGCACCTCGGCCACGACTTCGGAGCCTCTCTCCAGGGAACAACCCGAGGTCGAGACGTCGGTCGGACCCGGCTCCGAGCCGCACCAGCCCAAACGGACCGATTCGGGTGCCAAACCGTGGTTGCCTCCGATCTCGGAGACGACCAGGCTTCCTCTCCTCAAGTCGAGGGTGACGACCGCGGTCCTCGCCGCTTCGGCGGCGGCCGCTTCCGCCACGACTCTTCTCTCCGACCAGGGGCCGAAAGCGAGCACCGCGAGGGCGACAGGGAGCAACAGAAGCCCGACGCCGAGGGCGAATTCAACAGCCCCATGGCCTTGCTCACTCATGATTCGGCTCGAGCGTCGCCTGGGCGCTCAGTTCGATCACGAAATCGGGAGTCAATGGGGTCCACGAACGAAAGACTGCGTGCCCTCGGGCCACCACCAGATCTCCCACTGTCTCGCACCGGATCTCAGCGGACTCACCCATCTCGCCCCCGAGGATCTGATCAAGCACAGCCCCCACTCTCTCCTCACACCCTATGGGCGCACCTGTGATCGCACCGACCCGCGCTCCCTGATCCAGCGCCGAGCGAATGGCTCCCCGACCGTATTGGACTACGACCAGGTTGGCGAAGACCAGAAACAGGATGAGCGAGAGTGCTCCCGCCAGCAAGAACTGGACCGAGGTGACGCCTCGCTCGCTCAGCCTCCGATCAACGAGGAACGGATCCAAGTGACTATGTCCACGCCGAGCGCTTGAAGGGCGCCCCAGATCACCACCAGAGCGGCAATCGCCAGCGCGGCATTGCCCATCAGCTCGGCGGTGTTCAACCCCCGGTCGTCCTCGCGCATGGTGCGCAGTAGTTGGTCTACATCGGGCATGGTCAACCTCCTTTCATCGCCAGCCCGTGATCAAACTTGGCAGCGGTGCAGCGACGAACAGGATCAGGACGGGAGCGAGGATGGCGATCGTGGGCACGAGCATCGCCGCCCGTCTCTTGGTGGCGGAGCGCTTGATCAACTCGCGTCGGGTCTCCCGTACGTCCTCCGCCAGATCGAGCAGGGCACCGGCGAGGTCGGCTCCCCGCTCCTCGGCCGAGGCGAGAAGGCGGTAAGTGCGACTGCAGAACGGCTCCGGAGTGAGCTCGGCTATTCGACGGAAGGCATCGCCGGCCCGCCACCCGGCGCGTTGAAGTCGCAGTGCTTCGGCCAGCTCGTTGATCACCTCACCACGGCCTCGTGCCACAGTGGAGCTGACGGCGTGGACCACTCCGCCGCCTGCCCTCGCCCGCATCGCCAGGAGTTGGTTGACGGTGTACACCTCGATCCGCATCAGCTCTCTTCGGGTCTCGATGGCCTTGTCGATGCGGGAACGTTGACGGGTCGCACCGACGAGGAGCCCGAGACCGACCAGAACCAAGCGTTGGATCAGGGAGGCTCCGATCACCGATCCCGCCAGCAGCCCCAACCCGGTGGCGACCACCATCGACCTGAGTTGAGTCACCCGGTAGGCCGAGACCATCTCCTCCTCGGGGAGTTGGCGATACCAACCAGCCTGGCGAAGCTTGAGAATCGTCACCTGGTCACCCGATCGCTCGAGCAACCTTCCGGCGGCCTCCGCCACCTGACGGACGATGGGCCCGAAGACCTGTGTAACCGCGCCGCCCGCCCCCTGGCCGCGGGTCATCGACCGGGTCGGTGTCAGATACGGCTGGAGTCGAGAGGCGAGGGACCTCGGCGGGGGAATCAACTCGTGCACCAACAGCCCCGCGGCCAGGGCGGACGCGACCGCGGCGAGGAGCACCAAAGGGGACACGATCAAAGAGCCCTCCCCGACGTGAAGACCCTGGGCTCTGCCGGCTGATTCCCGAGGCGAGAGGCTATGACGATCCCGAGGAGGCTCATCACGCCACCGATGAAGGCCACCGTCAAGCCGGCAGGTGTCGAGTAGAACTCGCGGAACGCCCCGGCCTGGGCGGTCATAGCGATCAGGACGAACCATGGGAGCACGAAGACCACCCGGGCGTTGATCTTCTGCTCGAGCGCCTCGGTCCGGATCTGCTCCAAGGTCCAGATATCCCGTGTGGTGGCTTCGGCGAGATCGGACAAGATGTCGGGCACCACCGCACCTCCCCGTTCATAGGCGAGGATCAGCACCTCGATGACCCGATCCGACGTCGGGTCTGCCAGATCCGACTTGATCATCTCCAGCGCCGGCACCACTCCCAGGCTCCGCGAGTAGACGGTGAAACCCTGGAATGCGGAGCGCAGAGGTGCGGGACCAAACCCGGCCAGGTCCTCGATCGCAGTGGGAAGCGATGCGCCCGAACGAACCGACGCGATCAGGTCGCGCAACCCATCCGGCCATGCTTCCTGGACTTCGGCCAACCTGCGGGCCCGCTTTCGCCCGAAGTAGGCGCGGGGCAGGGTGGCCACCACGATGGCCGGCATCGCCGAGATGAGGGGGAGGGAGGTGACCGCGTATACCAGAAGGTAGGTCAGCGCCCCGGTGCCAATCGAAGCCAGCCAGAACTGGATCGGAGTGACATCGACACCGGCTTGGGACTGCCACGGCTCTTGGTGGGGAACTGTCGGTTCCCTGTTGCGGAAGCGTTCGATTATCGCCATGGTCGAGAAGGCGACAGCCAGCGCCGTCGACGCGGCCGCCAAGAGGATCACCATCCGGGGTCCGTCCCCTTCATCACTCCCGCCAACGACTGGCCCTCTGGAAGGGTGTCCTCGAGACGCCGGGTGCTGGCTTCGGGTGGCAGGGCGCCGGTCCAAACCATCGGTCCCCCCATCCGCTCCCTGACAAACAGCGGCTGTGATGAGAAGTCTTCGTGGAGCGATGGGACCAGCGCTCGGATCTCCACCGTTTGGCGCCTGATCCTTCCCTCAGACGGCTCGGCATCACGATCGAGATGGACCAGGAAGTCGATCGAGGTGGCGAAGATCTTGCGAACCACACGCTCCGGCACGTTCTCGCCTGCCATGAGCGCGGCGTTGACCAGGGCAGCGAGAGCGTCCGGGGCCGAGTTGGCATGAATCGTGCAGACCATCCCGCAACCGGCGTTGGCTGCCCGTGTCAACTCGAAAGCCTCGGCACCCCGTACCTCGCCGACAACGATGAGATCGGGGCGCATCGCCAGAGTCACCTTCACCAGGTCGCGAAGGGCGATTTCGCCGCGACCATCCAAGGATGGCGGCCTGGCCTCGTAATAAGAGCCGTGCATCAGGGGAACGTGCAGCTCTCGGACCTCTTCACAGGCGCGAACACAATGCTCCAGGGGCACTGCCGCGATCAGAGCGGAGAGAAACGAGGTCTTGCCGGCACCGGGTGGGCCGCTGACGATCACCGAGGCCGATGCCCGCATCGCCGCAGACAGGAACGAGGCAGCGGCGGGAGTCAGCGAGCCGAGGCCTACCAGCGAATTCATCGTCTCTCGCCGAAGGGCGTAACGCCGGATTGTGGCCGAGAGACGGTCCGCCACCGGGGGAATCACCGCGGTCAGCCGAGCGGTCCCGTCCAGGATCCGCGCCTGGGCTATCGGATTCGAGGTGTCGAGACGCCGATCTGTGGTTGCGATCAGGCGCTCGATGACCTGACGATTCTCATCTTCGCTCGTGGGTGTCTCCAGGCCTCTCAGCCACCCGCCCGCCTCGAGGTAGGTGACCCCATCACCCTCGATGAAGATCTCCTCGATATCGTCGCGGTCGAGGAGGTCACCGAGGGGGCCATGTGCGGACACGGACCGATAGAGCCTCTGCACCGTTGCCTCGGGATTGGCCAGGGAACGACCTTCCCCAAGATGTGCCATGCGTTGGTAGTCCTCGACCGTCTCCGAGAGCAGTTGGATTAGGGCGCCTGCTTCCTCTGTTGGGTCGATTCCGGCACCATCGATCCGCTCCAGGGCGCGGCGACGGATCTCCTGATAGGCATCGGTGGTCATGCCCGGGTTGCCTCGTCGAGAAGCCCCGCGACCTCCTTCATCGCTCGGTGGAAGCGGCCGCGGTCGGCGACCACTCCATTCCAGGCGGCGCTCTCGATTCTCGGATCGCTGGGAAGGAACACCAAGGGCATCCCCGGTAGGGATCGACCCAACTCGGACCGAATCTCGCTCTGGCGATGCCCGCCGCGAGCCACCTGATTCACGACAACCAGGATGTCCGGATGCCGTTCGGACAGGAGTCTTTGGACAGTGCGGACCAAACGGGTCAAGCCCACCGGACTCGCCGTCCCGACCACGACCAGCACGCCGAAGTCGCGGAGTCCTGGTGTGCTTTCCCCGACAGGCGTCCCCAGGTCCGCCACGAGAAACTCATATCCCCGTGCACCCAGATCCTCGATCAGACCCCGAAGCTCGTGTCCTGAGACCTCCTGACCTGCGTCCGGATTAGCCAGCCCGGCCACGATTGCCAGGTCCCCACTCACGTGGATTGCCTCGTGCAAGCGCCCGGGTGAGTGATGGGCGAGGTCGACCGCGGTGCGCAGGTTCGGATGAAGAGCCAGATCGAGCCGCTGTGCGATTCCCGGCCAGGCCTGATTCAAGTCGATGAGAACCGCAGACCGCCGTCTGGCCAGGTGGCTCGAAAGAGTGATCGAGACCTCTGTAACGCCGGTGCCGGCGCCCGATCCGAGCACGCCAATCCGAAAGGTGGGAGAGATGCGAGGAGAGTCCGGGACCACGACTTGCCGGTGGGCAAGGACTGCCGCAGCGGTGGCGACGAACTCCTCGGCTGAGGCGTCTGCCTCGATGACGTCCGTGATCCCACATTCCAGAAGACGGCGCTTGGCGTCGGGCCCGTCACCGGGGCTGTAGACGCCGACGATCTCGCGACCCTCTTCACGCAGGCGTTGGACCAGTCTCGGTGTGAGAAACGAGCAAACATCGTCGATGAGCAGGACGTCGTATTCGTCGTAGACCGCCTGTTCGGGCCCCATGACGCGGGCCAGAACCCGACCGCCACCGTGGTCCAACAGAAACCTGTGAACCCGATCCGGCCAGTCACGAGCCGAGGCGGCGAGGGCAAGCTCCGGTCCCATTCCTAGCCCTCGAACCCCGAGATCGGGGCTGCCCCGGTGGACCGGACGAGCTCGAGCGACCCTGCGTCGATGGCCTCGGCCAGCGCCAGCGCCTCCTCCTCGTCGACCGCCACCGTCACGTGATAAGCCGCGGCCGAGAGGCCCCCGCCCTCGGCCTCGGCATGGGCGATCACCGCCAGATCGGTCGCCACGAAGCGGGCGACACCGTCGACGACGGTGATGACATCTACCCGGTCGCCAACCACCATCACGGCGCCGGCGGCGTGCTCGACGGCGATGGGAATGCTCATAGCTCGATGACCGTCCTCGACACCGGCGTCGACCAGGGCCGCAACTTCGATCAGGCCACCCGCCGGGATCGATCGAGCGAAGATCCTCCCCTCCATCGCCGTGAGGTCGTCTTCGACGAGGAGGGTCTCCACCGCATCGAAGTCGGCGGCCAGAGGAACAAGACGTAAGGCGTCGGCGGTGAGTACCGACCCTTCAGAGATGGGCTGGTCGGCGATCGCCACGAGGATCACTGCCTCCCTGTTTTGGAGCGCCAGGTAGTTCAGCCCAAACGCCAGGATCACGGTGACCGAGATCAGGATGTGGGACAGTGACGGTCGACGACGCACCGGCTTAGCCGGTGGTGAAGAGGTGCCCGCTTCCCTCGATATGACAGAGGGACCCGATGCCACGGGGCGACAACCTATCTTCGGGCTGACACCCGATGTCGAGAGCGCGAAAAGACATGGAAGAACAACCGAATCCCGATCAGGAGCTGGAATCGGTGCTTCGCGAAGCGGGTCGAGAATTGACCGAGGAAGCAGCCGAGGACGAGCGATTGACCGAGCTGCTCCGTCGCCGTCGGCTCGCGTTGGCCGATCTCGCCTTGGAATGGGTTCACCGCGGGCAACGGGTTCGAGCCGAGGCCGGCACTCAGACCTTCTCCGGCCAGGTTGTGTTCGCCGGGACCGACTACGTGACCATCGAACGGATAGAGGATCAGGTGGCGCTCCGATTGGACCGGGCCACCTGGACCCTGGAGCCCGAGCATGGTGAGGGCCATGAGCAAACAGGTGGCGCAACCAGCCTCAAGGCCCGGCTCTCGGAAATCGCGGCCACCGGTGAGACGGTGCGTCTGATCATCGCTGAAGGGCGGGCTCTGGTGGGCTCGGTGGTCGTGGTGGCGGCCGATCAGGTCGAGGTTCGGCAGGACCATCTCAATGTGGTGGTGCCGATCGACTTGGTCCTGGCGGTGGTCACCACGCGGGCTCCGCGCTGAAACCGGGGTGTTGACGGTCACCCGACCGACAGTACGACCTGACAGCTCTCGAAGTAAGAGGTTCGATGATGAGGCCCGAATCGGAGGTGCGAGCATCGCTTCGCCGTCTGGTGGAGAGCCTGCGGGTCCGTGTCGCCTCATCCGCCACCTCTCCGTTCGCTCACGCCCCCTATCCCCTGGCCCACACCCTCGACTATCCGGATGATCCCGGCTTGCTCGGCCCCGGCTCCACCTCGTGGCGGGTGATGGGAGACGTGGCGACCTTTGTCGGAGGGATCCGTGCGCTGCTGCTGCAGGCTGCCCATCCAGAGGTCGTGGCCGGGGTGGGTGATCACTCACGATACCGGGAGGATCCCTTGGGACGTCTGTCGCGAACCTCTGCCTACGTCACGGCCACCACCTACGGGGCCATGCCCGAAGTCGAGGCCGCGGTCACCCAGGTGCGGCGCATCCACCGGGTGGTGTCCGGGGTCTCGAGCCGGGGCCGGCCCTATAACGCCAACGATCCCGGCTACGCAGCTTGGGTCCACAACGTATTGACCGACTCGTTCCTGGTCGCCCATCAGACCTATGGAGAGTTCAAGCTCTCCTCCTCCGAGCAGGATCTATTCGTCCTCGAACAGACCCGGGTAGGCGCCCTCCTCGGCTCGGACCCGATGCCCGCTTCTGCGGAAGGCTTGTCCGGATGGATCGGGCTCCACCCCGACCTCGCGCCGTCGCCAGAGATGGACGAGGCCGTCCAGTTTCTGAGCGATCCGCCCTTGGACCCGGCCCTCAAACTCGGATACAAGATCCTGTTGGAGGCCGCGGTAGCGACCCTGCCCCGACGACTGCTGTCGATCCTCGGGCTCACCAGGACTCCCGGCGCGGTGAGCGCCGGCCGGGTGGCAGTCAGTGGCCTTCGTTGGGCCCTCGGTTACTCCCCGTCCTGGCAGTTGGCGCTGATCCGAACCGGGTCGCCGGTTCCCGAAGGCCGGTTCAAGCAGAAGTTGGTCATCGAGCGCTGACTCGCAGACAATTGATAGGGTCCGAGGAGGCGACACCGAGGAGGCAGGTGGCCGACAACGAGATCACGGTCGACGAGTTCGTGAATAACAAGGTCCTACCCGAGTTCCGGCCGGTGGTGGAGATGCTGCGGAGGGTGATGCGGGAGAACGCCCCCGGCGCTCGTGAGCTCATTGGCTACGGCATCCCGATGTACCGGGGCAACAAGGAGCTTGCGGTGATCAGCCCGACCAAGAAGAACATCACCTTTGCCTTCTCCAAGGGCGCAGAGTTCGAGGACGAATACGGCCTGCTGCAGGGGGTGGGCCACGTCTCCAAGCACATCAAGCTCAAGACCGTGGATGACGTGCCGGAAGAGGCCCTGATCTATTACATCAACCAGGCCCTGAAACTCGACGCCTAGTTGTGCTGAGCAGGCAGGTTGTGCACGATCCGCCGCAGCAGGGTTAACTAGATCTGATCTCGCCGGATGTTGATCACGGGTCAGATGCTGTACTCGGTCACAATGTCACTGGACGGCTTCATCTCCGGGCCCGGTGGTGACATGTCTTGGTTGACCGAGTACCTCGAGCCCAACCCGATGGTGGACGAGCTGATCGACAAGATCGGCGCTCTTCTCGTCGGCAATCGAACCTTCCGCGGCGACGATCCTTACAAAGGGGTCGCCGCCAAGGAAGGCAAGCCCTTCGGCGGGGGGTGGAGCGGACCACAGTTCGTGCTTACGCATCATCCCCCGGACACTCCGGTGCCGGGCGTCACCTTTGTCGGTGACCTCGAAAGCGGCGTCGCCGCCGCCAAGGCCGCCGCGGGTGACAAATACGTCAACGTCCTCGGCGCCAACATCGCCGAGCAGTGCCTCGACGCTGGCGTGCTCGACGAGATCCTGGTCTTCATCGCTCCCGTTCTGCTCGGCGACGGCGTCCGGCTGTTCAACCGCCCCGGAGGGACCAACGTCAAGCTCGAACGCCTCAGCCTGACCCACGCGCCGCTTGCGACGAACCTATGGCTTCGCGTCGTCAAATGAGCAACTCGTTCCCCCAGGCGCTAACTCGTCAAGAGTGATATCGCGTCCTAGAGCCTGGCATCGGCGTCATCGAGGTCGGCGATCACCGGATGGGAGCGGACGAATTCGAAGATCTCGTCCCTGAAGAATTTGAAGGTGCGGCCACCGGGGAGTTTGTAGGCGGGCAGTCGCCCTTCCCGGGCGTAGCGCCTCACCATCTGGACATTCATGCCCAGCAGCTCGGCCACCTGGGCCGCATCGAGGATCGGGGGAAGATCCTCGCTCACCACGTCGTTCTCGCCGTCATTTGCGCTGAGCGTACGGGATTTCGGGATCGGATAGAACACGTTCGATTTTCGAAGCTCGAACCCCACCCGGATCGTGTCTTCTCCCTAATCTCTCCGCCGATGGGCGCACCCACCGTCGGAGCAATACCCGCCACGACGGCGGCGGAACCCAATCCCAGCCGTCTCGACGCCGTGATGGGCATCCTCTCGGTGTTGCTGGTCGGCGGGTTCTTCGTCGACCTCTGGGCTCATTCCCACGGGCGAGTCGACGACTCGTTCTTCACACCCTGGCACGGACTGCTGTACGCGGCGGCCGGCCTCTTCGGCGGCGTGCTGTTGGCCATCGCCCTCAAGGCACGGCGCAATGGCGCCCCACGCGGTGAATCGCTGCCTCCCGGGTACGGCCTTTCCCTCATCGGAGCCGCCCTGTTCCTCGCGGCAGGCCTGGCCGACCTCGTCTGGCATGAGCTGTTCGGAATCGAGAACGACGTCGAGGCCCTGCTCAGCCCAACCCATCTGGCCCTGGCGACGAGCGGGATCATGATGGTCTTCGGCCCGGTGCGGTCGGCGTGGGCCAAGGGCCCTCCGGTGTCATTCCCCGGCTGGCTTCCATGGGTGGCCGGGCTCACCATGGGCCTGGCCATTCTGGGTGCCTTCACCGAGTACGCCCACACCGCGATCGAAGCCTGGCCCGAGGAGGTGGTGAGTTTCGACGCCGGCCGCTCGGACCTGCTGCTGGTGTCGGTGGACGGCGGAGCGCAGACCCGCCTCCCCATCGAAGGCTCGGATGAGGTGTGGATGCCCGATGCCGCACCAGACGGCCGGATCGTGGTCAGTGTGGTGGTTGGTGAGGTGGGCCGACTGCTCGTCATGAATCCCGATGGCTCTGATCAGAGAGTCGTTTTCGAAGACACCTCCATCTTCCACCATGCCGACTGGTCTCCAGACGCCTCAATGATTGCCTTCACCACTGACGTCGAAGGCAACACCGAAATCTTCGTGGTCCCGGCCGACGGTGGTGATGCGACCCGGCTCACCGACGACCCGTCCGTCGACTGGGGCCCATCCTGGTCACCGGATGGGACTCAGATCGTCTTCACCTCAGACCGGGACGGCGACCCCGACCTGTATCTGATGGCGTCGACGGGTGGTGAGCTGGTCCAGCTCACCAACGCCGCGGGGACCGAGGCCGGCGCCGCTTGGTCCCCGAACGGAGAGTGGATCGCCTTCGACACCGATGAGGCGGGCAACGCCGACATCGCTCTCGTCCATCCCGACGGCACCGGGTGGATCGCCCTCACTTCCGAGGACGCATTCGACTCGGCCCCGTCGTGGTCCGCGGACGGATCCCAGATTGCATTCTCCAGCGATCGGGGCGGGGAGTCCGATCTCTACGTGATGCAGGCCGACGGAGCGGAGGTGCGCAACCTCACACAGCATCCGGGAGGGCACGAGGGCTGGGCAGGCTCCAGCTGGTCAGGCGACGGCCAGACAATCGCCACCAACGAGTCGGGGCATACCCCGTACTGGATCGATCCTTTCACCCGCCAGGCGATGGGAGTGACCGCCCTCTTGATCCAGGCGGCGCTCATCAGCGGCTCCATCCTCCTCGTACTCCGCCACGGCGGGTTGCCGTTCGGAGCAATCACCATCATCGTTGGGGTCAGCGGTGGGCTGATGACGGTCATCAGTGAGAACTACTGGTACATCGCGGTCGCCGTGTTGGCCGGGATCGTCGGAGACGTGGTAGCGGTGCTGTCCAAACCTTCCTCGGAAAGACCGAGTTCCATTCGCACGCTGGCCTTTCTCCTTCCTGCGTTCTGGTACGTGCTCTATCTGTTGGCCCTATCGGTGTTGGGGGAGGGCATCGGATGGTCGGTGCACATGACGGTGGGTGCACCATTCCTGGCCGGCGCGGTGGGTCTCTTGCTCAGTTTCCTGGCGTTCCCCGGGACCACGAAGTCCGGCTGAACTCAGCTCCGCATCGGGTAATAGTGTGGAGCCCCATGGAAGAGTCAGTGAAACCGGACGCAGTCGAACCCGGCCCCGCCAGAGTCGAGCAGGAGCCGCCGATCTCCCAGCCCACCAAGCTGATCCGTATCGCCTCGATGACCAGGGCAATGCTCGACGAGGTGCGCCAGGCCCCGCTCGACGAGAGCGGTCGGAAACGTCTCGCCGCAGTTCACGAGCGGTCACTCGACGAGCTGCGTGAGGTGCTGTCCAAGGAGCTCCTCGAGGAGTTCAACGAGATCATGTTGCCCCTCAACGAGGCGGTCACCGAGGCCGAGATTCGGGTGGCCCAGGCGCAGTTGATCGGCTGGCTCGAAGGTCTCTTTCACGGGATACAGGCTTCGTTGTGGTCCCAACAGATGGCCGCACAAACCCAGTTGGCGGAGATGCAGAAACGGGCCATGCTCCCTCCGGGGCAGCAACCCCCCGAGGGCGACTCGTCCGGTCTCTACCTGTAGACCCGGCGCTTGGGGTCGCGATGCTGCTCTCTAACCTACCTTGCGCTCGCGTACGGCCCGCTCCCGCCGCACCCGTCGTCGCTCCCGCTCGCTGAGCCCGCCCCAGATGCCGAACTTCTCACCCATCTCCACCGCATAGTCGAGACACTCGACCCTCACCTCACAAGAGGTGCATATCGACTTGGCCTTGCGGGTCGATGCTCCACGCTCCGGGAAGAAGAGGTCTGCGTCCGCCCCCCGGCAGTTGGCGTAGTCCTGCCACGACAGCTCCCCCACCGCCAGAGCTTCGATGAGCTTGCTCTTCATCAGGACTCCTCACAAGTGTGTAATTACACTTTTGAGATTACGACGAGCCGCGCGCGCCGTCAAGTGCGCGCGCTGAGAAGCCATTGACCACAATCGGGTGCGATTGGTCCGTGCGGGATAGTTGCCATAATGAGAACCCGTGGCGACGACCCTCGAAAAGAGAAGACTTCCCTGGCCCCTGGGCTTCTATAGGTCAGCGATCGGCAAGAAATGGGTCATGGCGATCACCGGTCTCGCCATCATCTTCTTCGTTCTGGCCCACATGATCGGCAACTGGAAGATCTTCCTCGCCGACGTCGACGGCATCCCCGACATCGATATCTACGCCGACGCCCTCCGCCAACTGCTGGTGCCCTTCGCCCCCCGGCACGTGATCCTGTGGCTGCTGCGCACTGGTCTGATCGTTGCGTTTCTTCTCCACGTCCACGCCGCCTACTCCTTGACGGTGATGAACCAACGGGCCCGACCCGACGACTACCAGGCGCCTCGCCACTACGTGGCGGCCAACTACGCCAGCCGGACCATGCGTTGGAGCGGCGTGATATTCGCCGCGTTCCTGGTGTTCCATCTGGCCGATCTCACCTGGGGCATCCAGCCGGCCGCCCCGGAGACCTGGGAGCAAGGCGCGGTTCACGCCAACTTCGTCGCCACCTTCAGCAGGGCCCCGGTCACCGTCTTCTATGTGGTCGCCATGGTGATCCTGGGGGTCCACCTCTATCACGGCGCATGGTCGATGTTCCAGAGTCTCGGGATCAACCATCCCCGACTGAACCCAGCACGCAGGCCCTTCGCGGTGGGACTTGCCGTTCTGGTGACGGTGGGCAACGCCATCATGCCGCTGGCCGTTCTGTTCGGTCTCGTGGATTGAGGACATGACGGTTCAACTCGACGCCAAGATCCCCCCGGGCCCGATCGCCGAGAAGTGGGAGAACCACAAGTTCTCCATCAAGCTGGTCAACCCGGCCAACAAGCGGAAGTTCAAGATCCTCATCGTGGGCAGCGGTCTGGCCGGAGCCTCCGCCGCCGCCACCCTCGCCGAATTGGGTTACGAAGTAGAGGTGTTCACCTTCCACGACTCCCCACGACGGGCCCATTCCATTTCCGCCCAGGGCGGGATCAACGCCGCCAAGAACTACAAGAACGACGGGGACTCGGTGCAACGGCTGTTCTACGACACCGTGAAAGGCGGCGACTTCCGAAGCCGGGAGGCCAATGTCTATCGGCTCGCCGATCTCTCCCTCGACATCATCGACCAGGCCACCGCCCAGGGTGTTCCCTTTGCCCGGGAGTATGGGGGCCTCCTCGACACCCGTTCCTTCGGTGGCACCCAGGTGTCGCGGACCTTCTACGCCCGAGGGCAGACCGGTCAACAACTTCTGTTCGGCGCCTATCAGTCTTTGATGCGCCAGGTCGGCGCCGGAACCGTGAAGCTGCACACCCGTTCGGAGATGCTCGATGTGGTGGTCAAGGACGGCCAGGCCGCGGGCATCGTGGTGCGCGACCTGGTCACCGGCGAGGTATCCAGCCATTCCGGTCACGCAGTGGTGCTGGCCACCGGCGGCTACTCGAACGTGTTCTTCCTCTCCACCAACGCCAAGGCCTCGAATGTCACCGCCATCTGGAGGGCCCATCGTCGCGGGGTGGCCTTCGCCAACCCCTGCTTCACCCAGATCCACCCCACATGCATTCCGGCGTCCGACGATTTCCAATCCAAGCTCACCCTCATGTCGGAGTCGTTGCGAAACGATGGTCGGATCTGGGTGCCCAGGAATGCCGACGAGACCCGGCCACCCGACCAGATCCCCGACGGGGACCGCGACTACTACCTGGAGCGGCTGTACCCCGCCTTCGGCAACCTGGTCCCCCGCGACGTCGCCTCCCGGGTAGCGAAGCGGATCGTGGACGGCGGCCGCGGTGTCGGGCCTTTGCGCAACGGGGTCTATCTCGACTTCGGGGACGCCATCGCACGCCTCGGCCCGCAGGTGATCGAGGAAAGATACGGAAACCTGTTCGAGATGTACCAGCGCATCACCGACCAAGACCCCTACGCCACCCCGATGCGCATCTACCCCGCACCGCACTACACGATGGGCGGGCTCTGGGTGGATTACAACCTCATGACCAATGTGCCCGGGCTGTACGCCATAGGCGAGGCCAACTTCTCTGACCACGGCGCCAACCGGTTGGGCGCCTCCGCCTTGATGCAAGGTCTGGCCGACGGTTACTTCGTCCTCCCCGCCACCATCGGCGACTACCTCTCCGAATCGCTCAATGTGGAGCCGGTGGCAACGGATGACCCCGCATTCACCGAAGTCGAGGACCAGGTCGCAGATCGGGTCGGCCGCTTCCTGTCCAGCCGTGGCACCCGGTCGGTGGACTGGTTCCACCGTCAACTGGGGAAGATCATGCTCGACGAATGTGGGATGTCGCGCAGCGAGTCGAGCCTGCGAAAGGCCCTCTCCGACATCCCTGCCCTGCACGATGAGTTTCGCAACGAGGCGAGGGTGCTCGGCTCATCGGAGTCCTTGAACCAGAGCTTGGAGCGGGCAGGGCGGGTCGACGACTTCTTCGAGCTCGCCCAGGTGATGTGTCTCGATGCCCTCCGCCGGGAGGAGTCCTGTGGCGGTCACTTCCGCGAGGAGCATCAAACCGAGGACGGAGAGGCGCTTCGAGACGACGAGAGGTTCGCGCACGTTGCGGCCTGGGAGTGGACCGGCGACCCGGCCCGACCCGCGGTCGGCGTCGAGGAGCTTCAGTTCGACAATGTGAGACTCAGCGCCCGGAGCTACAAGTGAAGCGGCCTGCGGCCGCCCCCGTTTTCCGTTATCCGTTATCCGTTATCGGTAACCACGGAATACGGAATACGGAATACGGATTACGGCTCCCGAAGGGAGCCCCATGAACTTCGTCCTTCAAATCTGGCGACAGGCGGGGCCCGAGGCCCCGGGTGGGTTCCAGACCTATCAGCTCCACCACATCTCGGCCGAGATGTCGTTTCTCGAGATGCTCGACATCCTCAACGAGCGTCTGGTCACCCAGGGAGAAGAGCCGGTGGCCTTCGATCACGACTGCCGGGAGGGCATCTGTGGGAGCTGCGGGGTGATGATCGACGGTCAGGCCCATGGCCCCCAACCCGGGACTGCCGCCTGCCAACTGCACATGCGCAAGTTCAACGATGGGGCCATGATCACGGTCGAGCCGTGGAGGGCAGGAGCGTTTCCCATCATCCGCGACCTGGTCGTGGACCGTTCCTCCTTCGACCGCATCATCGAGGCCGGTGGTTTCATCTCGGTCGATGCCGGGTCGGCACCGGAAGCCAACCTGATCCCGATCCCGAAACTGGTCGCCGACACCGCCTTCGACGCCGCCTCCTGCATCGGTTGCGGGGCCTGTGTCGCCGCCTGCCCCAATGGCGCAGCCAGCCTCTTCACGGCCGCCAAAGTGGGCCATCTTCGCCTCCTTCCCCAGGGTCAGGCCGAGCGTTGGACCCGCGTCGAGCGAATGGTGGAGGTCATGGAGGAATACTTCGGCTCCTGCACCAACCACGGCGAATGTGAGAAGGCCTGCCCCAAGTCGATCTCGATCGACTTCATTGCCATGATGAACGCCGATTATGTTCGGTCGAAGGTCAAGAACCGGCGGCTCGCCGCGCAAAACGGCTGATCCCACGCCGGGCTGATCAGCAGGATTTGGGCTGTTCGCCCCCTTGCCCCTCTCTTCTTGGAGACGTAGCCTGTGACGGTGTATACCCGCCTACCACCACTCCCTGTAGTTTTCTCTCACGTTGGGTGTTTCAGGGGCCGATGCAAAAAGGGCGAAATGAAGAAGAAAGACCGAGCCGAAAGGGGCGCGACCCTGGTCGAGGCCGCCCTGGTCTATCCACTTCTGTTCCTCGCCATCTTCGCCGTGGTCGAGTTCGGGCTCGCCTCCAAGGACTGGCTCACCGTTTCTCACGGAGCCCGTGAAGGGGCGCGGGCCGGGGCGACCTACGGTGACGTTCCCCAAGCCGACATCCTCGTTCTGCGGGACGTCGGGCGCACTATCGCACCTGCCGGAATCGGCGCTGGGACCAGGGTTCGGATCTACCGTGCAGCTCCCGGCGGCATCGGGACGCTCTACACCTTCGCACCCGGAACTGACTGTGGCGACCTCACCGGGGGCACCCTCACCGGTTGTTGTGACTGGTCACCATGCCCCGAGCCCGGTCGACCTACTTACACCGTCCCGATTTGGAATCCGGTCTTGCGTGACGTGAGCGCCCCTTGTACCGATCGCATCGGGGTGGAGGTCCGCTTCACCCACAACTGGTTGACTGGCTACTTCGCCCCTTCGACCGACTTCACGACGGCGACTGACTTCCAACTCGAGCCCCAGGTCTTCGATGTCGGGGCAACTTGCTGATGAGCCCAAAACGCCTCCGCGAGAACGGGGCCAGTCTCGTCGAGGTCGGCCTTCTCCTGCCGATTCTGATCCTGCTCGCCATCGGGTTGTCCGAGGTCACCTTCCTGGTTGTGGACTACCTGACCGTGACCAACGCGGCACGTGAGGGTGCCAGAGTCGGCGCCGCCGCGGCCGACTATGACGCGGGGAGCATCGATGCCGACGATTTGATCCTCAATGCCGTGGAGGAGGCTGCGTGCAATCTCAACTTCGGGACTCTGGAAACTGTGACGATATATCGCGCCGACGCCAGTGGAGAGATACCGATTCCCCCCGGCGGCTCGGTGAACGAGTACTCCAACAGCGGGAGTCTCCAATGTGGCTCGTCAGGGCATGGGCTTTCCTGTACCAATGGCTGCCCGTGGGCGCCGTCGAGCCGGGACCGGGTGCCACCCGACTTCGACGTCCTCGGAGTGGAGATCATCTTCACCCATAGCAGCGTCACCGGATTCTTTCCCTTTCCGACCGTCGATTGGAATGAGAAGGCAGTGATGCAGATCGAGCCCGACACCCGGGGCCAACAGTGAGGAGACTGCTCAGAGAAAAGTCCGGCAGCGACCGAGGAGCCGCCATGGCCCTGGTCGCCGGATCGATGGTCCTGCTGTTGGGCATGGCCGCCTTCGGAACCGACCTCGCCTGGTTCTATCTCAACGCGAGCCGGGTCCAGCGTGCCGCCGATGCCGCGGCGCTCGGGGGTGTGGTGTGGATGCCAGGCAACCTGGGCACCGCCACCGGCACCGCCTTCGACATCGCACTGCGCAATGGGTACGACGACGCGGACGCCGACGTCACAGTGACCCCGATCGACATTCCGGGCGCCCCCAACGAGTTGGAGGTCACCGTACGCGACATCGTCCCGACCTTCTTCGCCCAGATCTTTGGCTTCGACACCATGGCCATCTCCCGCACCGCCCGGGCCGAGTACATCCCACCCTTGAAGCTGGGGAGCCCGACCAACAAGTTCGGCAATGATCCCAGCTGTTACATATCCAACCCTGATTGCGCCGGGAACTTCTGGGCCAACATGCATGGGCGTAACACCGACACCCGAATGGGTGACGCCTACGCCTCCTTCTGTGCCGACGGGGGCGGTTCCACCAACGTTTGCGGAGCCAACCCCTCCTACCGGAGCACCGGCTATCTCTATGGCGTGATCCCCAACGGGAACAGCTTCACCCTCCAGGTGCTGGACATGAACTTCCGCAACGAGTCGGGTGGAGTTGCCAATGGTGACCCCTGGCGCACCGGTGACCACAACAATTTCTGCGGCGGTGGGGGTTGTGTAGGCCCAACCGTGACGGTGCGGGTCTACCTCCCCGACCCGACCCCGCTCGACCTCTCGGACAACACTCTTGTATGCGAGGAGGTCTACGGCCCCCAGGCTCAAATCAACCCGGATAGCGACCCACCTTTCAACGGGGCCGGGGCCAACTGGAACTGGGACACAACTTGCAATGCCGGCATCAACACCAGCGCCAGCCCCAACGGGATCTGGGTGGTCCAGGTTGTCAACACCACGGCCACCAATGTCAATACCAGCGGGCTCAACCGCTACTCGATCCGAACCAGCACCGGGAACCTGTTCGGGCTCGGCGACTTCTCCCTCTTCAACAACTCGACGGCAAGTACTTCAAACTTCTATCTGGCTGAAGTCCCCGACTTTTACGCCGGGAAGACCTTTGTCGTCGAGCTCTACGACCCCGGTGACGTCGCCGGCGGAGCCAACGGCCAGATCCAACTGCGGACACCCTCCGGCAGCGTCCAAGCAAGCTGCGAGATGTTTGTCAGAAACGAGGTCACCGATCCTTGGGTCTCGAGAGGGATTCTGAGCCCCTGTCAGTTCAACGTTCAGAACAACGGTGGTGTCAACGACTACAACGGTGACTGGGTCAAACTGGAGTCCGTCCTCCCCGGACCCGGCTCCTACACCGGTGGGTGGTGGCGGATCACCTACAACTTCTCCGGTGGGGTCTCCGACACCACCACTTGGCGTGCCTACATGGTCGGCAACCCCATTCACCTGGTGCCTGTCCCCTAGCGGCTTCGCATTGTCCGGCGGGCGTTTTCCTTCAAGAAATCTGGCGAATCTGCCGACATTGACTCGGAGTCATTCGCCAGATGAAGCCCATCACATTCCAATCCCCAGCCAGTAGAAGCGGCACCGCCCGTCAGCGTGGGGCCGCCCTCATCGAGGCCGCCATCGTCTTCCCGATCTTGATCCTGATCATCATGGGGATCCTGGAGATCGGCCTCGCTTTCAAGGACTACCTCACCGTTTCCTACATTTCACGTGAGGCAGCCCGGGTGGGTGCCCTGGCTGGAGACGACGCGGATGCCGATTGCGCCATCCTCGAGGGAATCGGCACGGTGGCCACCGCAGGCGACCTGGCTCGCATCACATCGATACAGATCTTCAAGGCCGACATCAACGGAACTCAAGGCGTGACGAACTACGCCGTGTTCGACGGGGGAGACCCGAGTCTTTGCAATGTCCCCGCCCAACCATCCGACACATGGACCATCAACCCGATTGGCTGGGTCGCCACCTCCCGTCAGACGGCAGTCGGCGACGACGCACTCGACATCATCGGGGTCAGAATCATTATGACCCATGACTGGGTCACCAACTTTGCGCCGTTCCGAGGCTCGATCACCATTGACGAGTCCACTATCACCCGTCTCGAGCCAAAGGTCTTCGAATGAAATATGCGATTCTGGAACGATTCACCCGACGCACCGATGGCGAGGATCGGGGCATGGCGCTGCCGCTCGTCGCCTGCATGATCGTCGTTCTGCTCGGCGTGTCCGCCTTCGCCGTCGATCTGGGATGGCTTTATCTCAACGGGGCTCGCCTCCAGCGCGGGGCCGACTCATCGGCTCTGGCCGGTGTGGTCTTCCTTCCCGGGGACACCGACGGTGTGGACGACAACACACTGGGCGCTGCCAACGCCAATGGCTATGACATCGGGGACATCAACGGCACCCCGGTGGTTGGAGGGGGGCCCGACGATCTCGACTGGCGCCAACTCGCGGACAACAAGCTCGAAGTGACCCTGGCTACCCAGATCCCGACCTTCTTCGTGAAGCTGTTCGGATTCGACTCGTTCGACATAACCAGGGTGGCCACCGCCGAGTACGTGAAACCGGTTCCGATCGGCAGCCCCGATCCCTGTTTCGGAGTCGGCATCACCAGTATTCAGAGCGGTGACTGCAACCCGGCCACCGCCCAACGATTCTGGGCAGCCGTCTCGGGCCCCTATACCAACAAGTGGAACGGTGACGCCCACTCGACGCTGTACTGGGACGACGACGGCACCTGGAACCAGGAGTCGACCAACACCGAGTACCGCTCCGACGGCTACTACCTGGCGATAGACGTCCCATCCGGTGTGTCCGGCCTCACAGTCCGCGTCTACGACGCCGGCTTCTACAACCGTGCCAGCTTCGACACCGAGACCGGCGATCGCACCCAGGACACCGGTGGCGGGGCCGACACCCATTTCCAGATGTACCTCTTCGACGACACCCCGCTCGACCCCACCAACAACACACCGATCAGCGGATGTTCGACTGGGAGCGGCACCTTCAACATCGTCGCCGAGGCCTCGTCGGGCACCTACAAGAACAGATGGGTCACGCTCTGTACCCTGTCAGGCGCTGTTGCCCCCGGGATCTATGTGGTCCGGGTCTGGACAGACGGCAATGACGGTGGCACCAACCAGTTTGCGGTTCGAGCCAACACCTCCAGCGCGGCAAACGCACGGGTTTACGGGATCAACGACATCTCGATCTTCACCAACCAGTCGGGCCTCACGACATTGCACGTTGCCGAAGTCGCCCAAGTGCATGCGGGCAAGACCCTCGAACTCCAGTTCTACGACCCTGGCGAGGACGACCAGGACGCCTTCATGACGGTCAAGAACCCCAGCGGAAGCACCGCCACCTGCGATTGGGTGGCCAAGAACGAGGCAGGCACGGTGGTCGACTCCGGTTCAGGGAGTTGCAGCCTCCAGACATCGGACGGCAATGCCTTGTTCAACGGGCTTTGGGTGACCGCCCAGGTTGACATTCCCGACAGTTACACCTGCACCACCAACTGCTGGTGGAAGATGGAGATCGACAACTCCCAGCCCCATGACCGCACCACCTGGGCGGCGCGGATCATCGGCAACCCCGTCCGATTGGTTCCCAACGAATGAGCGCCGGCCGCCGACCTTGTCGAAACGGAAACGAGAAGGGCGCCACCCTGATCGAGTTTTCCCTCATCTTCGCCTTCTTGATGATGATCGCCCTTGGCGCCTACGAGTACGGAATGGCCTTCCGTGACTGGCTCTCGGTGACAGTTGCCACCCGGGAAGGCGGCCGGGTCGCGGCATCAGCGGCCAACTTCGGCGAGGCCGACTGCGTGATCCTCGAAGCTGCCACCGGTGCCCTCCAGTCGTTGCAAACCGGTGAGGTCGAATTCGTTCACATCTACAAGTCCGACATCAATGGTTCCTACCCAGGGTCCAACAGCTTCACGCGGATCTATCGGCCCTCGACTCCGGCCGACCTCGACCTGGTCGTGTGTGATGGCTCGACCTGGTTTGCCACCAACCTCGGCAGCAACTGGGACCCGGACGACAGGGTGAACGCCACGGGGGCAGCGGACTGGATCGGGGTTCGGGTCGAGTTCGAGCACCAATGGCAGACCAATTTCCTGTGGTGGAACGGATCGGTCGACTGGGACGATGACGCGGTGTTCCGGATGGAGCCACCGGCGCCATAGACCGGGATCGGTCTCCTTCCGCCAGGCTCCCTAGCCTGTAGCAAATGCTTTCTCCTCCTGAATACATGCCCGCGTTGATCACGCCTTTCACCCGAAGTGGTGAGGTCGATACCAGGGCCCACACCCACAACCTACGGGTCCTCGCCGAAAAGGGAATCGAGGGTTTCGTGATCGGCGGTTCCAACGGTGAGGGCCCCTATCTCGAGCCCGGCGAGCGCAGCAGCCTGGTCAAGACCGGTCGGCGTCGCAAAGCCCATTTCATGGTGGGGATCGCGGCCGAGTCGACAAGGGTGGCTGTTCGCCAGATACAGGAAGCAGCCGACGCGGTGGCCGACAGCGTGCTGGTGATGACCCCCACCACCCTGGCTCGGGGGCGCGACGAGGCGATTCTCCGCTTCTATCGGACCATCGCCGACATGTCACCGCTGCCTGTGTTCATCTACTCGGTGCCGAGTGTCACCAGCTACAACCTGCCCATCGAGCTGGTGTGGCGTCTCTCCCGGCATGACAACGTCATCGGGATGAAGGACTCCAGTGGTGACGTGGTGCGACTTCAAGCCATCATCGACGCCACCCCACCCGGCTTCCTCCTCTACTCGGGGTCGTCACAAGCGTTGACTGCGGCCATGGCCGTGGGCTGTCATGGCGCGATCACCGGATCCGGGAACTATGTGCCTGCCCTCGTGCTGCAGACGCTGGAGGCAGCCAGGCAAAGCCCGGAGATGGCCCGAAGGCTGCAGAAACGACTCAGCTCGGTGAGCGCCGAAGTCGATGCCCACGGGATCCCGGGGGTGAAGGCGGCGGCCAAGGCAGCCGGTCTCGATCCCGGGTATCCGCGCGAACCCCTGACCCGGCTCTCCCGGGGCGCGGAAACCTCCATCGCCAAGCTGATCTGACCCAACCCGCGTTCCTAATGCATCGCGTCACGCATCCGTGACGCGATGCATCCAGTACAGCCGCGATGCAGGCGAGCGTGCTCTGCACGGCTAGTACCATCTGCCGTTCTACCGATCATCAAGGAGAGAACGCCTTGTCCAAGTTTCTCAGCGAAGAGTGGACCGCGGAGGTGACCACCGCCCTCGACCAGCACCCGGGTTTCCGGAACGCCATCGGATCCGCCGACCTCAGCATCCAGTTCGTCGTCAGCGACACCCCCGACGGCGAGGCCGGGTACTACCTGAGGTCCAGCGGTGGCATTCCCACCTTGGCGATCGGGACTCTCGAGGGCGCCGATGTCACTGTCAGACAGAGTTATGACACCGCGACCGCAATCTCCAAGGGCGAGTTGAACACCCAGACCGCATTCATGACCGGCAAGGTCAAGGTCTCGGGGAACCTCGCCAAGCTGATGATGCACCAGTCGGCAATCCAGCAATGGAATGCGGCAACAGCCGACCTCGAAATCGACTACTGATCACCGACTAGTCATTTCACGTAAATAACAGGGGGACTCTGGTTACCGACCTCCGTGGGTCGGATAATGTTGCGACGCTGAAGCAGGCGCGCCGCCGTGTCACGTCAGGGGCTGAAATGGGCAAGGGAGAAAAGAACCGGGGTGCGACCATGGTCGAGGCCGCCATGATCTTCCCTTTGATGATCTTGCTCACGGTGAGCATCCTCGAACTGGGGATGGCGTTCAAGGACTTCCTCACTGTCTCCTTCACTGCCCGCGACGCAGCGCGCGTCGGGTCGCTCGCCGGGAACGACCCGGAGGCGGATTGCGACATCATCCAGAGTGTGGTCGCCGCCTTCGGCCCAACCGATCTCGCCGGAGTGGACATCCTCATCTTCAAGGCCAACGAAGCGACGGGGAACCCGGTCGTGGGCCAGGTCAACACCTGGACATTGAGGCCCTCGGGTGACCCCACCACCTGTCTTCCCCTCGATTGGTCGATCACCGAGAATTGGCCGAGCACGACCCGTCAGGTGAATGTCGGCCCCACTACCAAGCTGGACATACTCGGTGTGACCATCGAGACCACCCACCAGTGGATCACCGGTCTGCCGCCTTGGCGGGGAACCATCAACGTGGATAGGACTGCCTTGCAAAGGATCGAGCCGGAGGCCTTCGAATGAAACGACACCGGCGGGAAGAGGGCATCGCCTTGGTCTGGCTGGCTATCACCCTCGTCCTCTTGATCGGGATGGCCGGGTTTGGCGTCGACCTCGGGTGGATCTATCTCAACACCAGTCGAGCCCAGAAGGCAGTCGATTCCGCCGCCCTAGCCGGGGTCGTCAATCTCCCGGGATTCATCGCCCAGGCAGAAATCGACGCCGAGGACGCCACCCAGGCCAATGGCTTCGACCCGGACGGTCTGACCGTCACCCCACTGGCCGACAACAAGCTGCACGCAGAGTTGCGTATCCAGGTCGAGCCCTTCTTCCTCAGTGTGCTCGGTTTCGACCATTTCAACATCACCAGGGAGGCCACCGCCGAGTACATCAAACCGGTGCCCTTGGGGAATCCAAACAACTGTTTTGGCTGCCCGGGTGTCGGCGACTCCTGGGCGGCCATCTCCTCCCAGTTCATCCACAAAGAGCACGGGGATCCCTATTCCACCCAATGCCGGGTGCCGTCGAGCCCTTCATCCTGCTCGTCGGGCAACAGTGACTACAACCGCGGCGGCGCCTATGCCGGGTACTACTACGGGATCGAGGTCTTTGGCACGTCGCAAGATCTGACCGTCGAACTCTTCGATCCCAGGTTCAATCGACGCCCGCAGGACGAGGGAACGGGCGATTTCGCCTTCAGCGGCAGCCCAGGCCCAATCACCACCTACTCGCTGCACATGGTGGACATAACCCCGCTCAACCCCATCGACAACCCGGCGATTCCTGGATGCTCCATGACTCTCGATCCCGACACCACACCCACATTCCAGGACCAATGGGTCACGCTTTGCACTCTTGGCGGGTCTCTCACTCCAGGAATCTATGTCCTCCATGTCACCAACACCGGCACCGGGATTGCCAGCAACCACTATTCGGTGCAGGCCAACGTCGCAAGCGGCACCACCCCCCGGGTCTACGGCATCAACGACATGTCGATCTGGTCGAATGATCTGGTCCAGAACAGCCAGCTCTACATCGCCGAGATCGAGGCGATCCATGCCGGGAAGAAACTCGAGCTTCAGTTCTACGACCCCGGCGATGCCAACGCCAACTCCTTCATGACCCTGCTCTCACCCAACGGGCCCGTCAACTGCAGCTGGACGGTCTGGAACCACAACCTCACCGCCCAGAGCCAGCCTCCCGGCTCCGGCGCCTGCACCTGGCAGACCACCAACACGTCGCGGCCTGGGGATCGACGGGTCTACAACGAGCAATGGATCGTGGCAACGATCGATCTCCCGGACGATCCCGCCGACATGTGCAACGGCTCCGACTGTTTCTGGAAGATGGAGCTCGACTTGAGCGACCCCACCGAGCGCACCACCTGGCGGGCCCGGGTCATCGGCAACCCGGTGCGTCTGATTCCATGAACAGGGATCGGGGCACCGCAGCGATCGAATTCGCCTTTGCCATCATGGTCCTGCTGCTGCTGGCCATCGGCGCTTACGAATGGGGAACCGGGTTCTCCGACCGGATATCGATGTCATCTGCGGTGAGGGAAGGGGGGCGGGTAGGAAGCGCGGCTGGGGACAATCCCGATGCCGATTGTCGGATCATCGAAGCCTCCGCCGGAGCGCTCAACGGGGTCTCGGGGAACTCGGTCAAACAGCTTTGGGTCTACGAATCAGACTCCGGTGGGACCGTGGGTCTCAACCGCCAGATCTATCGACCCGCTCAAGCCGCCGAGCCGGGGCTGACCTGCACCGGCGGAAGGTGGTTCTTGGTGGCCAACGGGTGGCCCTATAGCGTCCGGGAGAATCTGAGTGCGAACCGGGACTGGCTCGGGGTCAAGGTGATCGTCGATCACGAGTGGAGAACCGGGTTTCTCTGGTGGAACGGCACGGTGGAATGGGAGGAGGACGCCGTCTTCCATCTCGAACCCGGGGTCGTCAGCTAACCGGAGAGCTCAGATCAATCCCAGCGCTCTCACCGCCTCCCTCTCCTCGACCAGCTCGGCGACCGAGGCATCGATCCTGACCGTGGAGTAGTCGTCGATATGGAGGCCCTGGACGATCTCCCAGGAGCCCTCCCGACACACACACGGGAACGATGAGATCAACCCTTCGGGGACACCGTACTCACCGTCAGACCGCACCCCCATCGAGACCCAGTCTCCATCAGGCGTTCCCGAGACCCAGTCCCGCACATGGGAGATGGCGGCGTTGGCCGCCGAGCCGGCCGAGGACGCCCCCCGGGCGGCGATGACGGCCGCTCCCCGGCCCGCCACGGTCGGGATGAAGACGTCGTTGACCCAGTCGTGGTCGGCAACCAACTCGTATGCCTGCTTCCCGTCGACCTCACAATGAAAGAGATCCGGGTACTGGGTCGATGAGTGGTTGCCCCAGATCGTCATCCTCCTCACCGAGGTGACCGGTCTGCCGGTGCGCAGCGCAAGTTGGCTGATCGCCCGGTTGTGGTCCAAACGGGTCATCGCGGTGAAGCTACGGGGATCGACCCCCTGGGCGTTGTTCATTGCGATCAGGGCATTGGTGTTCGCCGGGTTCCCCACCACCAAGACCTTCACGTCGGGGCTGGCCGTGGCGGCCAGGGCCCGCCCCTGGACAGTGAAAATGGCGCCATTGGCCGTGAGCAGGTCTGAGCGCTCCATCCCGGCCTTGCGCGGCATGGCTCCCGCCAGGAGCGCAATGTCGACGCCATCGAAGGCCGATTCGGCATCGTCGGTCATCACCAATCCGGCGAGAAGTGGGAAGGCGCCGTCCTCCAACTCCATTGCTACCCCTTCGAGGGCTGGCATGGCAGGAGTGATCTCCAGCATTTGAAGGATGACCGGTTGTTCCCGGCCCAGCATCTCCCCGGCGGCGATCCTGAAAAGCAGGCTGTAGCCGATCTGGCCGGCGGCGCCGGTGACCGCAACCCGCACTGGCTGGTCATTCATATGGTGGCCAAACTACGCCCCACAAGTCAGGTCATGAAATCGAGTGCGATGTCCATTTGAGGGGCAGAGTGGGTGATCCAGCCCACTGAGATGATGTCGACACCGGTCGATGCAATCGACCGAACGTTGTCCAACGTCACCCCGCCGGATGCCTCGGTGATCAGGCGCCCGGCGGTCATTTCGACTGCCGACCGCAGGGTCTCCAGGTCCATGTTGTCGAGCAGCACCCGATCGGCCTTGGTTTTCAGAACTGCTTCGAGCTGCACCAGGGTCTCCACCTCGACCTCGACGGTGATGCCTGGGCCAACCCGCTCCCGGGCCGCGTTCACGGCGCGCTCGATGTCCCCGATGGCAGCGATGTGGTTGTCCTTGATCAGCACCGCATCGAACAGCCCCACCCGATGATTGACCCCTCCCCCAATCAACACCGCGTACTTGTCAAGGAGACGCATCCCCGGCATGGTCTTTCGGGTGTCCGAGATGCGGGCACCGGTCCCCTCAACCGCTGATACGAACAAGGTAGTCGCCGTGGCCACACCCGACATCCGTCCCAGGATGTTGAGGGCGGTGCGCTCGGCACGGAGCAGCGATCTGGCCAATCCCCCCACGGTGGCGATGGCTTGCCCGGGGGAAACCCGATCACCATCTGTCACCAAGGCGGCAAATGCCGAGGCCGGGTCGATTGACTCGAATACATAAGCGCCGACCTCGAGCCCGGCGACGACACCGTCGGAGCGGGCGACGACCCCAGCTCTCGCCTGCGTCTCCTCGGGGACGCACGCGTCGCTGGTCAGGTCTCCGGCTGAGCCCAGGTCCTCGGCGAGAGCTCGCCCTACCAGGTCTGTGTAGGCGGACCGATCGATCACGTCACCGCCACCAGGTCTGCCCGGGTAGGGTCGATCAGAGTCCGGTGCTCTTGCATCGGGTCGGGCTCCGGGTAGTCGGCGCGGTAGTGGCCGCCCCGTGACTCGCTTCTCCGAAGTGCCGCCAGAACCACCATCAGCGAGAGGTCGGCGGCCACCCGCCCCGCGATCGTCCGGCGAAGGACGTTGTCGAGCTCAAGCAGGTGATTGCGGGCTTCCCAGAGCCCGGCGCCGGTCCGAACCAAACCGACCCGATCCCACATGACCTGGCGCAGCTCCTCGAGCGCCGGCCCGGCGACCAGAGGCAGGTCGAATGCTTCTTTCGGCGCCATCGGCTCACCGTCGGGCTCGACCAGGTTGCGCCCGACGTCGGAGGAGGCTCGGGCGCCAAAGACCAGGCCCTCGAGAAGAGAGTTGGAGGCGAGCCGGTTGGCGCCGTGAACACCGCTCGAGCTGCACTCCCCCACCGCCCACAGGCCTTCGATCGATGTGCGGCCGTTGGAGTCGGTGTCGATGCCCCCCATGTAGTAGTGGGCCGCCGGTGACACCGGGAGCAGGTCTTCGCCGGGGTCGAGGCCCACAGAATGGGCATGGGCGTTCACCGTCGGGAAGCGTTCGGGGAAGTTGACGAGGGACCGGGCGTCGAGATAGGCGCCCATCCCCTTGTCGTATTGCCAGAAGATGGCCCTGGCGACGATGTCACGGGGCGCCAATTCGGCCATCGGGTGGTACTGATCCATGAACCTCCGGCCGTGGGCGTCGACCAGGATGGCGCCCTCGCCCCTGAGCGCCTCCGTCAGCAGCGGCATCGGATCCTTGCCGGCGAGGAGCGCCGTCGGGTGGAACTGGACGAATTCGAGGTCGGCCAACCGGGTGCCGACCCGCCCCGCCATTGCGATGCCGTCGCCGGTGACACCCGGGGGGTTGGTGGTGCGTGAGTAAAGACGGCCGGCCCCGCCGGTCGCCATCACCACCGCGGGTGCCAGCACCACATCGCGTTGCTTGCCATCAGCAGTGACCGCTCCGATCACGCGGCCGTCGGCCATCACCAGGTCGACCACCCTTCGCTCGATGATCTGGATCCGGTCCGAGGCCTGCGCCGCAGCGGTGAGGGCGCGCATGATCTCGGCACCAGTGGCGTCGCCGTCGGCGTGGACGACTCTTCTCCTCTGGTGCCCACCTTCCCGTCCGAGGGACAGGCCACCGTCGTCATCGCGGTCGAACTCGGCGCCGAGCGCGATGAGGTTGTCGATGGCGGCCGGTCCTCCCTTGGTCAGGACATCGACGACATTTCTCACCGCCAGGCCGCCGGAGACATTGAACGTGTCGTCGGCGTGAAGCTGGGGCGAGTCCTCATCGGAGAGTGCGGCTGCGATCCCTCCCTGGGCCCACCAGGTGGAGCCCATCTCGGGCGCCGACATCAGATAGGCACGGGGGAGCCCGAGGGCGACGGTGAGCCCGGCGACGCCGGCACCCACGATCAGTGGGGCGTCGAGGCGGGTGATATCCGTCATCGGATGGTCCTAGTCCTGACGGCCGACTTCGAGCATACGGGTAACTGCCCTGCGGGCTCGCCCGGCAATTTCCGGATCGATCTCGATCTGGTGGGTGAGTGTGGCGAGCGAGTCCCTGATGTTGTGGAGCGTTATCCGCTTCATGTGGGGGCAGAGATTGCAGGGGCGGATGTATTCGGTGTCTGGTGTCGCGCCGGCGACGTTGTCCGCCATCGAGCACTCCGTGATCATCATCACCCGGTCCGGATGGTTGGTGGTGACCCATTGGATCATCCCGTGTGTCGATCCGACGTAGTCGGCCTCTGCCAGGACGTCGGGTGGGCACTCGGGATGGGCGATGACCTTGAGCCCCTCGACACCCCGACGGTAGTCCGAAATCTCCTCGCCGGTGAAGCGCTCATGGACGATGCATGACCCTTCCCAGAGGACGACCTCGACGTCGGTCTGGCTGGCGACCCACATCCCCAGGTACTTGTCCGGTGTGAAGATCACCTTGTCCACCCCCAGCGACTCGACCACGGCGACCGCGTTGCTGGAGGTGCAGGTGATGTCCGACTCGGCCTTGACCTCGGCCGAGGTGTTGACGTAGGTGACCACCGGAACCCCCGGGTGCTGCTCTTTGAGGGCCCGCACATCGGAACCGGTGATGCCGTCAGCCAGTGAGCATCCCGCCCTGAGGTCGGGGATGAGCACCATCTTCTCCGGGTTGATGATCTTGGCCGTCTCCGCCATGAAATGGACCCCGGCGAGGACGATTACTTCGGCTTCGGTCTCGAGTGCGGTCTGGGCCAGCGCCAGCGAGTCACCTTTGATGTCGGCCGCGAGGTGATAGATGTCCGGCGTCATGTAGTTGTGGGCGGCGACGATGGCGTTGCGCTCCTTCTTCCACCAGTTGATCTCGTCGATCAAAGGCTGGAGCGCGACGACCTCCGCCTCGGGGAGGACATCCGTGGCCCGGGTGATTGCGATCGGTGTCATCTAAGGGAAGTGTAAGACCCGCCGCCGGTCAGCCACCGGGGACGGCTCCGGGGAACGCCCCCTCTCCGGCTAATCCAGTACTCCGCCCTCACTTCGCTCGTGTCTTGACACACTCACTTCGTTCGCTGGGGGACAGATTCACATGTGGGCGATGATGGCGTCGCCGAACTCAGACGTCTTGACCTCGGTGGCGTCATCGGTGAGGCGGGCGAAGTCATAGGTCACAGTTCGGGCGGCGATAGCTCCTTCCAGACCGGCAATGATCCGATCGGCTGCCTCTCCCCAACCCATGTAACGGAACATCATCTCCCCGGAGAGAATGACCGAGCCCGGGTTCACCTTGTCGAGACCGGCATATTTGGGGGCGGTGCCATGAGTCGCCTCGAAAACCGCATGACCGGTGACGAAGTTGATGTTGCCGCCAGGGGCGATCCCGATCCCCCCCACCTGGGCCGCCAGGGCATCCGACAGGTAGTCACCGTTGAGGTTGGTGGTGGCAATCACCTCGTAGTTGGCGGGTCGGGTCAGGATCTGCTGCAACATGGCATCGGCGATCACGTCCTGGACCAACAACTTGTCGCCCGGGTTCCCGCCGCAGTCCTCCCAGGAGACCGCTACTTCGGAGAACTCTTCCCTTACCAATTCGTAGCCCCAGCTGCGGAATGCCCCTTCGGTGAACTTCATGATGTTGCCCTTGTGGACCAGGGTCACCGACTTTCGATCGTTGGCCAGCGCATGGTTGATCGCGGCCCGGATCAGACGCTTGGATCGGGTGATCGATACCGGCTTGATTCCGATGCCCGAATCCGCACGGACATCCCATCCGTACTCGGCCCTGAGAAAATCGATCAGCTTCGACACATCCTCGGTGCCCTGCTCCAACTCGAGGCCGGCGTAGACGTCCTCGATGTTCTCTCTGAAGATGATCATGTCGACCAGACCAGGCTCTTTCACCGGGGAAGGAACCCCCTCGAACCAACGGATCGGGCGCACACAGGCGTAGAGGTCCAGTACCTGCCGGAGGGCGACGTTGAGCGACCGGATCCCACCTCCGACCGGAGTGGTCAATGGCCCTTTGATCCCGACCAGGTACGTCTTGAACGCTTCGACCGTCTCGTCGGGAAGCCACGACCCCACCTCGTTGAAGGCCTTCTCCCCGGCCAGGACCTCGGTCCAGTTCACCTTCCTGGCGTCACCGTATGCCTTATCCACTGCGGCGTCGAAGACCCGAACCGAAGCGGCCCAGATGTCAGGGCCGGTGCCGTCACCCTCGATGAACGGAACGATGGGATCGTCGGGCACGGCGAGGCCGTCGGTCCGCATGGTGATGGGTGTGGTCATAGCGAAAGACTCCTGGAGAATCGGTTACGGGGCCAGGGACACTAGCGGAGAGCCCGGATCCCCCAGATTCGTCCCCGGTCCCGTCAAGCGCGGCGGATACCGGCGGCAGTGAGCGTGTTGACCAGCAGCATTGCCCTCGTCATCGGGCCCACCCCGCCCGGCACGGGCGTGATCGCCCCGGCCACCTTCCGGACCGCCTCGAAGTCGACGTCCCCCACGACGCCCTTCTCGGTCCTGTTGATCCCAACGTCGATCACCGTGGCCCCAGGCTTCACGAAGTCCGCCGTGACCAACTCGGCCGAGCCCACCGCCGCCACCAGAATGTCCGCCTCGCGGGCCACTGCGGCCAGGTCCCTGGTGCGGGAATGACCTACCGACACGGTGGCATCGACACCCTTGCTGGCGAGCATCAAGGCCAGCGGCCGACCCACCAGGAACGACCTACCAATCACCATCGCCCGGGCACCCGAGATCGGTATGTCGTAGTGCTCCAGGATCCTCATGATCCCGCTCGGGGTGCATGGCCTAAGCCCGGGCCGGTCGAGCACCAGCAACCCGAGGTTGTGCGGATGCAGCCCGTCCACGTCCTTCCCCGGGGCTATCGCCTCAACGATCCGCTGCGAGTCGAGGTCGCCAGGCAGGGGCAGTTGCACCAGGATCCCGTCGATAGAGTCGTCGGCGTTGAGCTCATCGATGAGCCCTTCCAGTTCTCCCTGGGATACCTCGGCGCCCAACTCGTGATGCATCGAGACGATGCCCACCTCGGCGGCGTCCTTCCGCTTGCCCCTCACGTAGGTGTGAGACGCCTGGTCGTCGCCCACCAGGACTGTCGCCAGCCCCGGCGAGTAGTCGAGCCTGGCGACTGCCTCTGCGACCTCGGCCTTGACCGCGGCTGCAACTGCCTTCCCGTCGAGGATCAGTGCGCTCATCAGTGGCGGAAATGCCTGTTGCTGGCGAACACGAGGGCGATCCCGTGCTCGTTGGCGGCATCGATCACTTCCTGGTCGTTGCGAGACCCGCCAGGTTCGATCACCGCGGTCACCCCGGCGCCGGCCAGGGCGTCGAGACCGTCGCGGAACGGGAAGAAGGCATCGGAGGCGGCAGCTCCACCTCGGGCCCGATCGCCTGCCTTGACCACCGCCCGCTCGGCCGCTCCCACCCGCGACTGGTCGCCGGCACCGACACCGATCGCTGCCTGGTCCTTGACGATCACGATCGCATTCGACTTGGTGTGCATCGCCACGGTCCAGGCAAAAGCTAGGTCGAGTCTCTCCTCCTCGGTCGGGCTCCGCTCGGACACGACCTCCCAGGCGTCGTTGTCCTTCTCGTCGCGATCCTGCACCAAAAAGCCCTCCTCGAGACGGCTCATGTCGGGGTCGCCGTGGCCGGGCGGGCCCGCCGCCAGGACACGGACTGCGCTCTTCTGACCCAGCACGGTGAGCGCCTCATCGGTAACTCCGGCGCATATCAGCACCTCGACGAATTTCTCGCTGATCGATCGAGCCGTCTTCTCCTCCACCACCCCGTTGACCGCGATCACCCCGCCGAACGCCGACATCGGGTCACATGCCCACGCCTGCTCGAAGGTGTCCGCAACCGAGTCGCCACGGGCTGCACCGCACGGGTTGGTGTGCTTGACGATGACAACCATGCCCGGCTCGGCATTGGCCAATCTCCAGGCGGCCTCGGCGTCGGCATAGTTGTTGAAGGACATCTCCTTGCCCTGGTGCTGGACGGCATCCCGCCACCAGGGCCGGGCGCCTTCCTCGGCGTAAAGCGCCGCCTCCTGATGCGGGTTCTCCCCATATCGCAGCTGCGAAACGAGACGCAGGGGGATCACCAGATCCTCTCCGATCCATCCCACTATCGCCGCGTCATAGGCCGCCGTACGAAAGAAGGCATCGGCCGCGAGCCGCTTCCGGAGGTCGTCTCCCAGCCCGCCGCTCTCGACTGCCTGCGCCACCTCTTCATACTGCTCCGGGGAGCTGACGATCCCGACGTGGCGATGGTTCTTTGCCGCGGCACGGACCAGCGCCGGCCCCCCGATGTCGATCTTCTCGATGACCTCGTCGATGCTTGCCCCCGACGCCACCGTTTCCCGGAACGGATAGAGATTCACCACCACCAGCTGGAAGGGCTCGATGGCGTTTGCCTCCAGGTCGGCTACGTCGGAGTCGACGTCGAGTCGGGCCAGGATCCCACCGTGGATCATCGGATGGAGGGTCTTCACCCTTCCCCCGAACATCTCCGGTGCCCCGGTCACCTCTTCCACCGTGGTCACCGCCACGCCGGCTTCCTCGAGCGCCTTCGCCGTCCCCCCTGAGGAGATCAGGTGGACGCCGGCTGCCTGGAGCCGCTGCGCAAAAGGAACGAGCCCCTCCTTGTCGTAGACACTGATCAGGGCCCTTGTCACCGGGACGACGCTCATCGCCAAATCACCTCCCCACCGACGACAGCGATCTCACCCGCCGTGAAGGCACGCACCACCCGCGGGTAGAGATCGTGCTCCTCGACCTGGATCCTGGCGTGAAGAGCGGCCACATCATCGCCAGGAAGGACGGGCACCGCCCGCTGGGCGATTATCAGGCCGTGGTCCACCTCCTCATCGACGAGATGAATCGTGACCCCGGTCACCTTGACCCCGTGGGCCAGCGCTTGCTCCACCGCGTTGGCCCCCGGGAACGCCGGGAGCAGGGAAGGGTGGATGTTGAGAATCCGATTCGGGAAACGATTGACGGCCTCCGCCGAAAGGATGCGCATGAACCCGGCGAGAACCATCAACTTGGCCCCGGCTGCCTCGACGGTGTCGGCAACAGCCTTGGAGAACTCGTGGCGCGATCCGAAATCGTCCCACGGAAGAACGGTGGTTGGGATCCCGGCCTGCTGGGCGCGATCCAACGCCTTGATTCCGGGCCTGTCGGCGACCACGACCCGGATCCCGGCAACCAGGTCGGGGGAGTCGATCAAGGCTTGCAGATTCGAGCCCGAACCCGATACCAGAACTCCGACGTCGATGATGCCCTCCACTGACGGCCGTTCATCGCCGTCACACGTGAAGGGGACTGTAGAACGTACGATGGCGGCGAATGTCACCCATCGAACAGGTGCCTGCCCCTGAATGGCGCACCTGGCTCTCAGTCAACCAGGGCATGATCCTCGATGTCAGAGAGCCTCATGAATGGGCCATGGGAACCCTGCCCGACGCAGTACGGATCAGCATGGGCGACATACCCGATCGTGTTGAGGATCTGGTCGACGAGAAGGCTGTGCTCGTCGTCTGTCGCTCCGGGGTGAGAAGCGAGCAGGTAGCGGTTTTTCTCTTGATGAACGGGCTCGTCAGCGTCGCCAACCTGGCCGGTGGGATGAAAGCGTTGGGGATGCAGGACTGACCAGGTGCAATCGGCTGAGGCGCGCCTCGACCTGAAACCTGCGACACTTGCTCGATGGACGAGGAAGGCAAGCTCCCGGGGTGGTTGCTACCCGTCGCCTTGGTCCTGGTGGTGGGGGCACTCGTTGCTGCCGGGCTGCTCCGGGAAGCGCCCGACCTGGACCCCTCGACACCGGAAGGCACAGTCCAGGCCTATCTCGAAGCCGTCTTCGCCGGAGACCAGGAGGCGGCAGCCGGCTACACCGACGGCGAGTGCGATTCAAATATCGGCCCCGGTAGCCCCACCGATGGCGTCACCGCCACTTTGGTCAGCGTCGAAGGTGACGACAACGCCACAACCGTCGTGGTCCGGCTCAGCCAGCCCTCACAGGACGCCTTCGGCGGTATGTTCGAATACGATGAGTGGTTCAACCTGGTCAACGAGGACGGCACCTGGGTGATCCATCAACCGGTCTGGCCCTATTCCTCTTACGGAGTCGACTGCTGACCCATGACTTCGGTTATCGCCCTCGTCATCCCCCTGGCCATCCTCGCCGGCATCGGTTTCCTCATCTGGAAACTGTGGAAACGTCGCCCTGATCAGCCGGATCACGAGGGGATCGACCTCCTCCCCTATCTCATCCTGGCCATCGCGGTCGGGGTCGCCGCCTTCTCGCTGGCCCGCCTGGCCCGAGCCGGTCTCGCCGGGGATCGCCTGGCGGGCGACAACACCAACGAGATCGCGGCGGCTCTCGCCGGGTTGGTGGTGGCGGCACCGGTCTCGTTCTTCCTGTGGCGTCGTCAGGCGCAGCGCCGAAAGCTCCACCCCCGGCTGCCGGGCTGGCCGGTGTACCTGGCAGCGATCGAGGTCGTGTTCCTCACCGCCTTCTTCAACAGTGTGAATCAGGTGGCTCGAGCCATCTCGGACGATGTTGAGCTCAATCCGTGGACCAACCTCGTCGTGTATGGCGGCGTGGTCGCCTTTCATTGGTGGGCTGCGTTTCGCGAGCCGCCAAGCGGGGACGCCTCCGAACTGCCCCGACTCGTCGGTTCCGGGGTGGCGCTGATCGCCCTTGCCATCGGGCTCAACGGCGTCCTGACGTGGTTGCTCGAGCAGGGGTACCAAACGGTCTCCGAGGGAAGCCCGGTGCAGCCCCTCGACGACATCGCCTTTGCAACCAGCCTCGCCCTCCTCATCACCGGCGCCCCGATCTGGGCCTGGCGCTGGCTGCCGGCCTGGGATGAGGAGCCGACCGTCCTCCGCTCGTTGTACCTGGCGGGGTTCTCGGTCCTGTCCCTCACCGCCTCCCTCGGTGCCGGGATAACCATCGTCGCGATGGTGCTCGGTTACGCGATCACCTCCACGGTTGACGCGGCACTGCACTTCGAGTCACTGCCCACCGCCATCTCCTTGCTTCTCGTGGCATTCGGCATCTGGATTCATCACCGACGACGGATGGGCGAGAGCCGGAACCGGGGGGTCATCGGGTACGGCTACTCGATGACGGCCATCGGCCTGGGGACCCTGGTCGGAGCAGGAACGGGTCTGGTGACCCTGGTCTGGAATACCCCTCTGGCCGGAGACCCGACCCGACAGGGCTTGATCGGCCTTGGCCTGGCCGTGCTCGTCGCCGGGGCGGTCTGGTACTACTTCTGGCGCCAGGCTCAAAGACACCGACTCGAAGAGCTGCGATCGATACAGCGACGGGTCTACCTGATCGGAATGGCCTTCATCCTCGGCCTGACCGCGGCTGGTGCCTTGATCGCAGTCCTGATCGTCGCCTTCCAGACCCTGCTCGGTGAGGGCGAGCAATCGACATCCTCACTGCCCACATCGGTCAGCCTCACCGTGTTGGCGGGACTCGCGACCTGGCATCTGTTCACTGTTCTCCGCGCCGACGGGCCCCGCGAGGTGACACCAACAGGCGCTTCATTTGCGGTGACCGTCATCTGCTCGCATCCCGGCCCCCTGGCGACGATGTTTCCCAAGGAGGCCCGCCTGCGTGTTCTCTATCGGACAGACAGGGTAGGCATGGTCGACGAGGCCATGGCGGAACAGATCGTGGCCGCGGTGGGTGGAGAGCCGGCATATGTCTGGGTCGATCAGGACGGGTTCCGTACCGCTCCGGTCCGCCGCGACTGATTTCGGCATCGACCCCGGCCTCTGGGAGCATTCCGGCCCGTGAACTGGCTCGCCTACAAGTTGCTCCAGATCAGAGGATGGGAATTCACCGGGAAGCTCCCCGACCTCCCCAAGCTGATCATCATCGGAGCCCCCCACACCAGCAACTGGGACTTCATCATCTATCTCGGCGCCCTTCACCACTACCGGATGAAGGCCTCCTTCATCGGCAAGCACACCCTGTTCCGCTGGCCGTTCGGGTACTTGTTCCGATGGCTGGGGGGAATACCTGTCGACCGAACTAGATCCACCGGAATAGTTCAGCAGGTGGTCGACGCCATCGAGCAGTGCGACCGGATGATCCTGGTGATGGCACCGGAGGGGACCAGGCTGGCCGCTCCCTTCTGGAAGTCTGGTTTCCTCCAGATCGCGGCCCAGGCCGGGGTGCCGATCTCTCTCGGCTACGTCGACTTCCCCAACCGTCGCGCCGGTATCGGCCCGTTGCTCTGTTTTGCCGGCGACGTCACCGGATTCATGGACGAGGCTCGATCCTTCTACGCCGACAGACAGGGTTTGCACCCCGAGGGGAAGGGACCGGTCAGGGTGCGGGAGGAAGCCGACTGAAAGCCGGCTACACGACCATGCGTTTGAGGGCGGATCGGTCGACCTTGCCGAGATGGGTCTGAGGCAAACGGTCCACGAAAAAGACCCGGCGAGGGTGCTTGTAGGGCTCGAGGTGTGACAGCACCCAGTCGATCAATTCCTGTTCGTCGACTCCGTCAGCCACCACGAAGGCGACTGGCTTCGCCAGGCCATCGGAGTCGTTGACCGCCACCACGGCACATTCCCTGACCGCCTCGTGGTCGAGAAGTGTCGATTCGACTTCCTGGGGCCGGAACCACTTCCCTTTGACCTTGATGGCGTCGTCGGCCCGACCGCGATGGGTGACATAGCCCTCTTCGTCGATGGATACAAGGTCCCCGCCGACAAACCACTCGCCGCGAAACGCCTCGATCGTCTTCTCCGGGTCCTGCCAGTAACCAGGTCCCAGCGATTGGCCGCGCACCCAGAGTCGGCCCACCTTCCCGGGTGCCACCTCAACCCCATCCTCGTCGCAAGCCTTGATCTCGAACCCGGGGACCACCCTGCCCAGGGTTCCCGGTCTCACGTCGCCGATCGTGTTGGTGATGAAGATGTGCCACATCTCGGCAGTTCCCAGACCGTCCAACAACTCGACGCCAAACCGGTCCTTCCAACGGTGATAGAGGGTCTCGGGCAGGGCCTCGCCGGCCGTGGTGGCGAAACGAAGTGAGGACAGGTCGGCTTTGGCGACCCCAGAATGCGACAACAACTGGTTGACCGCCGAGGGGACCGTCACCAACACCGTGGCCCGATGGCGCTCGACACGCTCGATGATGGCCTCAGGGAAAGGTGGCCCGGGGAAGAGGACAGTCGAGGCGCCGACCGAGAGGGGGAAGAACAGGTTGGACCCGGTGGCGTATCCAAAGTAGAGCTTGGGCACGGCGATGGTGACATCATCTCCAGTGAGCCCCAGTGAGCCCTGCCCGTAGAGCTGCGTGGTGTTGGCCAGGCTCCGGTGGCTCTGGGGAACCGCCTTGGGGGACCCGGTGGTGCCACCGGAGAAGAGCCAGAGCGCGGGGTCTCCTGCGGCGGTGTCGTAGGTGGCAAGGTCGTAGCCCGACAATGGCAGTGTGTCATCGACGATCAGTTCGCCGGGCTCCCACTCGCCCGCCGCCACGGCCTCCCGGTAGAGCGCCAGGTGGTCGGCATGGACCACCGCAGCAGTGGCACGGGAGGTGCGGATGATGGCCGCCATCGCCTCCACCGTCAGGCCTGGGTTGAGCATGATGGCGACCGCGCCAAGCCGAAAGATGCCGAACAGGGCTGCCACGTAGGGAAGGGCATCCGGGAGCACGATTAGCACCCGATCCTGAGGCCCCACCCCCAAATCCCCGAGTATCACACCCAGCGCCGAGGCAGCCTCGTCCACCTCCGCATAGGAAACGGCACGGTCGTCGAGAAGAAGCGCGGTGGCGTCGCCGAGCCCCTCGTCGAGCCGGCCCCGCAACAGGAATCGGTCCACGTTGAGACGCTCCGGCCACCTGATCACAGGGAGCGAACCTAGTCGGGACTACGGTCTCCACCGGTGAGAACCGCTTTGGTCACCGGGCCTTCGTCGGGGATTGGCCGGGCCACCGCCCTTGGTCTCGCCAGGCTGGGGCTTCATGTGGTGGCAGCCGGGCGCTCACCGGTGAGGACCCAGCCAGTGCTGGACCAGATCCGGGCTGAGGGTGGGTCCGCCGAATATCTCCAGCTCGATCTGGCCTCATGGAAGTCGGTGCAGAAGGCAGCCTCGACCTTGCTCAAGACCGGGCGCCCGCTCGATGTGCTGGTCAACAATGCGGGGGTCGGCGCCACCAACGGGGTGACCGAGGATGGCTTCGAGGTGCATTGGGGGGTGAACCATCTCGGCCATTTCCTCCTCACCAACCAACTGGCGCGTGCCTTCGTTGACCGGGCGAGGGTGGTCTCGGTGTCCAGCGATGTGCACCATCGGGCCCGGGAGCTCCATCTGGACCGGGTTCGGGGTCGGGGTCGGGTCCCGTTCGGATTCGGCTACTACGCGGTCTCCAAAGCAGCAAACATCCTCTTCATCCGCGAGCTGGCCGTGCGCCATCCCGAATGGGACTGTCATGCCATGCATCCCGGTCTGACCGACACTCCCTTGATTCCCGGGTACATCCGGCCCTTGATCCGGGGCTCGATGATCACGCCCGAGGAGGCCTCGGACACGATCATCTGGTGCGCGGTGTCCGACGAGGTCGCCGGCCAGTCGGGCCTCTACTACGCCCGACGCCAGGTCCGGCAGGCCTCCCCACTTGCCAGCGACGATGCGCTGGCCGCCGAGTTGTGGGAGAAGTCAGAAGAATGGACCGAGGACTGAACACGAGGCGGAAGCCCCGGCCGACCGGCGTCTGTTTGCCCGAGACTGTGAAACCGAGAGGCGCGCAATGACACACGCCGATGGCGGTTGGGCGAGGGCAGAGTCGGCCGGCAAGAAGTAGCTTCCGGCACATGGCCGAGGAAAACCTCTACTACGGCGATTACCTCCAACTCGACAAGCTCCTTTCCGCCCAACAGTTGGAAAGCGAGCGGGCCGGGAAGCCGATTCACGACGAGATGCTGTTCGTCATCGTCCACCAGGCCTACGAGTTGTGGTTCAAGCAGATCCTCTGGGAGATCGACGATCTCCTCGCCATCTTCGGCAGGGATCTCGTCGACGAGCAGGACATGGGCACCGCGGTGGGCAGGCTCCGGCGCATCCTGGCGATCCAATCGCTGCTGATCCAACAGGTAGCGGTCCTGGAGACGATGACACCCCTCGACTTCCTCGATTTCAGAGATCACTTGTTCCCCGCCTCCGGCTTCCAATCCACCCAGTTCCGGATCATGGAGAACAAGCTGGGCATGCGCCGGGAGGACAGACTTCTATTGGCAGGAGCCCCGTACACGGCCAGGTTCACTCCTGAAGACAGGGTGATGGTGGAATCGTTCGAAGGTGGGTCGTCGCTGTTCGATGTCGTCGAGCAATGGCTGGAACGAACACCATTCCTGGAAAGCGGGGGGTTCCAATTCCGTGAGGCCTTTCAGGAGGCGGTACGCGCCAGGCTGGAGGCCGACCGTGAGGTGGTGGCCACCAACCCCAATCTCACCCCGGGTGAGAGGGACGCGCAACTCAAGGATTTCTCCCTGACGATGGAGCAGTACGAGGCTCTTTTCGACGAACAGAAACACGCCGAGCAGCAGAAGGCAGGAACTCGACGTATCAGCCACCGTGCGTTTCAGGCGGCCCTATTCATCAACCTCTATCGGGATCAGCCCGCCCTGCACGAGCCCTACCAGATCCTGGAGCTGCTGATGGACATGGACGAGGGATTCACCGCCTGGCGGCATCGCCACGCCCAGATGGCCCTGCGGATGATCGGGCGTCGCATCGGCACCGGCGGATCGGCTGGGGCCAGATACCTGGAGAAGGCTGCGGAGCGGGGCCGGGTCTTCGGAGACCTCTTCGACCTCTCGACCTTTCTCATCCCCCGAGACAGCCGGCCGCTGCTTCCCCGGGACATCGTGGAGGCGATGAGATTCCGGTATCAGGGATGAACCTGAAGCCGGGTTTCTCACGCTTCCTGGGGGCAGCCCCGGATCGTCTTCATTTCGCAGCACATTCCCATCACCCGTGGCCGGATGTGTCCTTCGAGGCACAGCAACGGGCCTGGCTCGACGCCGCCGATCTGATGGATGACAAGTGGGAGCACATCTTGGGGACCGTGATCCCCGACACTCAGCGAAGGATCGCGTCCAAGCTCGGGCTCTCCGACCCGGCCACGCTGACCTTCGCCCCCAACACCCACGACTTCCTAACCCGTCTCTTCTCCTGTCTCGAGCCACCGGTCCGCGTGTTGGCCACCGATGCCGAGTTTCACTCGTTCAACCGCCAGTCGCGGAGATGGGAGGAGGGGGGTCTAGCCATCGTGGACCGGATCCCGGCCGAGCCGTTCGATACCTTTGCCGAGCGTTTCACGCGAGAGGCTCGGGCCGGTGTACACGACCTGGTGTATTTGAGCCAGGTGTTCTTCGACTCGGCGTTCGTGGTACCGGAGCTGGATCGCGTGATCTCCTCGGTGCCCGAGGATCGTGCCTTCGTGGTCATCGACGGGTACCACGGCTTCATGGCCCGACCCACCAACCTCGGCGCTATCCAGGACAGGGTCTTCTTTCTCGCCGGCGGCTACAAGTACGCCATGGCGGGTGAGGGTGTCTGTTTCCTCCACTCACCCCCCGGATATGGGCCTCGACCCGCTGACACCGGCTGGTACGCCGGTTTCGGCCAGCTGGAGACCGGGGTCAGTGGTCAGGTCTATTACGCCGAGGATGGCTCTAGGTTTGCCGGCGCCACCTACGACCCGTCCGGCATCTATCGGATGCGGGCGGTGCTGACCTGGCTGGAGGAGTCCGGGGTGACCGTGGCTGACATCCGGGCCCATGTCGTACACCTTCAGAGCCGGTTGCTGGCGACTGCGAGCCTCCCCGGCGATTTGATTCCACCGTCCCCGCATGAGCGCGGCAACTTCCTCACCTTCAGGTCAGAGGGTGCTGGTGACATCTACCGGGCCCTCCACGAGCGGGGAGTGGTCACCGACTATCGGGACGATCGGCTTCGCATCGGCTTTGGCATCTATCACGACGAGGATGACGTCGACCGGTTGGCGGCGGCGCTGGCTGGGCTATAGGACGTTTTCGCGCGGCAATCTGAGCCTATAGGTTCAGATCCCCGCGCGAAAACGGGTCAGGGATCGACCACGGCCACCCCGACCAGTTCCACCACCGAGCGGGGATCGAAGAGCTCGCTGACCCCGATCAAGGCCATCGGCGGGAAATGATGGCCGAACACCTGGCGGTAGGCGGCGCCGATCGGCCCGAGGTTCTCGCGGTACGACTCGATCTGGGTGGTGTAGATGGTCAGCGACACCAGGTCACCAGGTTTGCCACCGGCCTCTTCGATGACCCTGGCGACCGCCCGACAGGCTTGGGCAAACTGCTCCACAAGGCCATCATCGATGCTCAGATCGGGTTGGTGACCGGTCTGACCTGCGATGTGGAGGGTCCTTCCCCCCGCACTCAAGGCGCCATGGGAAAACCCGACCGGGGGGCTCATCCCCTCGGGGTCGAAGAGACGATGTCGGCTCACCGGCCTTCCCACACCGGCGGCCGCTTCCCGGTGAAGGCCTCGTAGAACTCGGCGTGGTCCTTGGTCGTCATCAACAGGGCCTGGGTGAACGCCTCCAGCTCGATCGCCGAGCCGAGATCCATGTCCAATTCCCGACCGATCAACACCTTGGTCGCCCCGTAGGCCAAGGTGGGGCCGTCGGCGAGGCGGCGGGCAAGGTCGGCGACCTCCCCTCCCAGGTCCTGGTCGGGCACGACTTTGGAGGCCAGGCCGAGTCCCACCGCCGCCCCGGCTTCGACCTTGTCCCCGAGCAACAACATCTCGGTGGCCCGGCCCAATCCCACGATGCGGGGGAGGAGGTATGCAGAGCCCATGTCGGCGCCGGCCAGGCCCACTCTGGTGAACAGGAACTGGAACGACGCCGATTGGGCCAGGATCCTCAGGTCGGAGGCGAGGGCAATCACTGCCCCGGCCCCGGCGGCCACCCCGTTGACCGCCGCAATCACCGGGATTGGGAGACGCCGGATCCGCTCCACTACCGAGCCCGTCATTCGTGTGAACTCGAGAAGTTCCCGCGAGCCCGATTCCATCAGACTCCCGATGATCTCCTCCACGTCACCCCCGGAGCAGAATCCGCGGCCCTCGCCGGTGATCACCAGGACCGCGACATCCCCCCGATGCTCCAGTTCTCCCAGCAGGTCACGGAGATCGGCATAGACGTTGAAAGTCAGGGCATTGAGACGATCCGGGCGATTGAAGGTGACGGTGGCCACGCCCCTGTCCACCTGGAATCCGAAATGTTCCCAGGAACCGGTGAAGGCGGCGGAGGAGCGGAATGGGCTCAAGCGGTGCCTAGACGGTCACCTGGGCTGGTTCTGGCTCGTCTGCTGTCAGGTAGGTGTAGATCGCGTATAGCAGGGTCAGCCCCAGGATCGGGGTGAAGATCCGTTTCATGGTGGCGTTCTCGAGAATCAGCGCGACCGCAAACCCGGCGACACCTACATTCGTGCCCCAGAAGATCACCCGATTGACTGAGTCGGAGACATTCGAAGCCAGAGCCATCATGGCGAAGATCAGATTCGTCACGACCATGATGAAGTTGATGTGGTCGAAGGCGAGGGCAACATTGAGAAGCTCCTCGAACTCCTTGCCGGTGGAAATCTGGCCGATCAGATACACGATCAGAAGCACAGCGGCAATCAGCCCGAGGACGGCGGTGCGCACGAACTGGTTGATTGGTGCACCACCCCATTGGGACGGGACGAGTTGCTTTCTGAAACGAACGATCAAGACGATGCTGCCCGCGAGCTGCAGCGCCCCCGCCATCTGAAGCAGCGGGTCGATCCCAAAAAGCGAACCGGTCACGAACAGAAGGCCTGCCACGAAGAGCAAGAACATCTGGACAACACCCGACTTCGATCGGGACAGACTCGGAATCTGGCGTCCCGGCATGAGCCACTCGATCATGGCAAGGCCTGCCAGGATCACGAATCCCGCCACCATCGCGCCGGGGTGGGATTCATACAGGCGGTCTGCGTTCTCAGGGGAAACAATCAGGACGTCGGCGAGCTGAAGACCCAGGAGCACCCCGAGGATCGCCCCGAGCACCAGAAATCCGAGTGCCAGGGCCATCCCCAGCTCGGCGACATTCCAACTGCTGCCTCGCTTCTTTCCTAGGACCCAGATGAACATCCAGGTCATGGCGACAAATGCAAGCGTGCCTCCGATCGGTCGCTGGATGCTCTCCGTGATCAGATCCAGCGACCAAAATGCCAGCACATACAGCCCTAAAGCCACGATGGCGAAGTTGGCCAACCGGGCCGAGGAGCGATCGTCGGGCGACCCGAACATCCAGATGGCTGCAGCGAAGGTTCCCAGGGTGACCCACCCCAGGGTTCCGGCGTGCACATGGGTGAGCAACGTGTTCCGTGGCACGTCCCATACGTCGGTGCCGTTGAGGATCCCGATCACGACCGTGATCACGAATATCACCAAGGCGGCACGAAACAGCTTCCTGACACCGGGCGGAGCGACGCCCATCTTCTGCTCCTTTCTGGATGCTGCGTCATTATGCCGGGAGGCAGCCGGCGACGGGACGAATCGACCCGAGGTCGGTAACTTGAGCCCTGCCGATGATCCCCCTCCCCCTGGTCGACGAATCCGAGCGCATCGCCCGCTCCTTGCTCGACGTCGCCGAGCGTGGGGTACCCGGCCGGGTGAACCGGGATCTGGTCACGGCAATCGCCGAACACGGCCTGTTCGACAGGCTCTTTGCCACCCAAGGGGTCACTGCCACCGATCTCTGTGCCATCCGTCAAGGTTTGGCCCGGGTGTCGACCGAGGCCGAGACCACCTTCGCCGTCCAGGGATTGGGTGCGATTCCCATACACCTGGCCGGTTCCCCGGCCGCCCGAGAGCAATGGATCCCCTCGATCCGAGGCGGGCAGGCGGTGGCCGCCTTTGCTCTCACCGAGCCGGGCGCGGGATCCGACGCCGCGGCCCTGTCCACCCGGGCTGAACCCGACGGCGACGGCTTCCGGATCACGGGCGAGAAGGCGTACATCTCGAACGCTCCCGACGCCGACGTGTACACCGTTTTCGCCAGGACCACCGAAGGAGCGGGGTCCCGCGGAATCACCGCCTTCGTGGTGGGAGCGGACTCGTCTGGTCTGAATGGGGAGACGATTCCCATGGTCTCCCCTCATCCGCTGGGGCGACTCCGTTTCGACGGTGTCTTCGTCCCAGCCTCCCATGTCCTGGGCGAGGTCGACCACGGGTTCCGGGTGGCGATGCAGACCCTCGATCTGTTCCGGCCCAGTGTCGGTGCCTTCGCCCTGGGGATGGCTGAGGCAGCCCTCAGCATCGCGGTCGACCATGCCACCACCCGCCACGCTTTCGGCACCCCGATCTCAGACTTCCAGGGGGTGTCCCACCAATTGGCCGACGTCCGACTCGCCATCGAGGCGGCCGGGTATCTGGTGTACTCGGCTGCCCAGGCCCACGACTCCGGTGACCGGGAAACCCTGACCGGGAAGGCGGCGATGGCCAAGCTCCACGCCACCGAAACCGCCCAAAAGGCGGTCGATGTGGCGATCCAGGTGTTGGGGGCGAGAGGACTCGAAGCAGGATCGACCCTCGCCCGTCTCTACGTCGAGGTGCGGGCCCCCCGTATCTACGAGGGCACCTCCGAGATCCAGCGCAACATCATCGCCCGGGAGCTGTTCGCCGGGAAGATCTAGGCGTCAGGCGACCGCGTGGCCGGCGCGCACCATGATGCAGGCTCGGGTAAGCCACACGAAAGGCCCGTTGGAAAGTCGTTCCTCGAGCTGAGGTGATTCGGCTCCCGGCTGCACCCAGATGTTGGATATCCCCGCCTGCTCGCACTCATCCAGGACCAGGAGGCCTCTGGCTGCGGGGATCACGAAATTGGCCATGGTGGGAGTCTCCGCCAGCTCCCCCACGGAGCGCCAGCACGGATCGCCGTCGACCGTTTGCCGGTAAGGGTTGACCGCAAAGACCTTGTACCCCTTGGCCTTCAAATCCCGATAGATGATCCCGCCGTACTTGCCCGGCCGGTCGGTGGCGCCGATCACTGCAATCGAAGCCCCGGGTTGGGAAAGAAGGGGTGTCAGGTCGGTCATCGCTGTCGACAACGGTATCGGAAGTTGAGAGCTTCCCGGCAATCCACTCTGTACCGTGGGCCGGCGTGAGCAGCATCATCATCGACGGCGGTCCCCTGAGCCGGGCCGATGTGATAGCGGTTGCCCGCGATGGGGCGAGCGTGTCTGCCGGCCCGCTGCTGGCTGGGCGGATGGCACCCGCCAGAGAGGTAGTGCAGCGAGCCGTCGATTCCGATGAGGTGGTCTATGGGATCACCACCGGGTTCGGCGCCTTGGCCTCGACTCACATCGGTCGCGACCAGACCGAGGCCCTGCAGTACAACCTGATCCGCTCACATGCGGCGGGAGTCGGAGAGCCCCTCGACGACATCCTGGTTCGGGCGATGCTCCTGCTCCGGGCCCGCACCCTGGCCCAGGGGCATTCGGGAGTGCGGCCTGAGATCGTGGAGCGGCTCCTCGAGATGCTGAACTCAGGGATGCTCCCCGTGGTGCCGTCCCAGGGCTCGGTTGGCGCCTCCGGGGACCTCGCGCCTTTCGCCCATCTTGCCCTTCCTTTGATTGGCGAGGGGAAGGTCCGATGGAACGGCCGGGTTCTCACGGGCGCGGACGCGCTGGCTGAAGCCGGTCTGGAGCCGTTGCGACTCCACACCAAAGAGGGGCTCTCCCTGCTCAATGGCACCGAGGGGATGACGGCGATGGGAATCCTGGCCCACGATCAAGCCACAGTGCTCCTGATGGCAGCGGACATCGCCTGTGCCCTCACGGTCGAGGCCGTGATGGGCAGTGCCCGGCCCTTCCGGCCGGAAGTCCATGCTGTCCGACCGCACCCCGGGCAGGTTCGCTCGGCCCGCCGCATCGCGGCGCTTCTGGCAGGAAGTGAGATCAGTGCCAGCCATGCCGACGATTTCCGGCACGCCGTTCAGGACGCCTACTCCTTGCGTTGCGCGCCCCAGGTCCACGGTGCGGTGGCTGACACCCTCGACCACATGGGGCGGGTCCTCGAGGTCGAAATGGGCTCGGTGGTGGACAACCCGATCGTCTTCCCCGACACCGCCGAGGTTATCTCGGCGGGGAACTTCCATGGCCAGCCGTTGGCCTTCGTTCTCGACTTCTGCGCCATCGCCGTCACCGAGCTGGGCTCCATCTCGGAACGCCGGACCGATCGCATGCTCGACCCGACCCGCTCCGCCGGCCTCCCCGCCTTTCTCTCACCGGATCCGGGGGTCAACTCCGGCTACATGATCAGCCAATACACCCAGGCTGCCCTGGTGGCCGAGAATCGCGTCCTCTCCCACCCGGCATCGGTTGAGTCCATCCCCACCTCGGGGATGCAGGAGGATCACGTCTCCATGGGTTGGGGGGCCGGGCGCAAGCTGTTCCCGGTGCTCGACAACACTCGCCGGGTGCTCGCGGTGGAGATGCTTTGTGCGGCACAAGCACTCGAATTCAGAAAACCGCTTCACCCTGCCCCCGGCACGGCGGCAGTAGTCGCCCTGATCCGTAAGCATGTTTCTCCGTTGACCGAGGATCGCTCGCTGGCCGACGAGATCGAGACCGTGGCCGAGCTGATCGCCTCCGGCGAGATAGCGACGGTGGTCACCGGGCACACCGGATGACCGACCTGCTCCTCACCGGTATCGGGAGGCTGGTGACAAACAGCGGCCCGCCTCTGCACGACGCCGAAGTGGCTATCGAGAACGGCCGGATCATCCATGCCGGCACGGGGGGTGATGCCCCTTCGCAGGGGTCGGGTGAGCGGATCGACTGTGAAGGCCGAACCGTGATCCCCGGATTCGTCGACGCCCATACCCATCTGGTGTTCGCCGGGGATCGCGCCGACGAGTTCGCAGGGCGTCTCGCCGGGGCCGGCTACACCGGCGGGGGCATACTCTCCACGGTGGCGGCGACCAGAGCCGCCCCCGAAGAGGACCTCTTCCGGGAGGTGGCGGGCCGGGTCCGCAGAATGATCGCCGGGGGCACCACCACCGTGGAGGTGAAGTCCGGATACGGGTTACAGCTGGACACGGAGCTGAGGATGCTCCGGGTGGCTCGCCGTCTCGCCGCGGAGCTGCCCATCACTGTCAGGACCACCTTTCTTGGGGCCCACACCGTCCCCGGCGAGTTCGGCGACGATCCGGGTGGATACGTCGACCTGGTCGTGGAGGAGATGCTGCCGGTGGTCGCCTCCGAGGCCGACTACTGCGATGTCTTCGTTGAGGAAGGCGCCTTCGACGTCGACCAGGCGAGACGGATCCTGAAGGCAGCCGCGGCCCACGGCCTGGCGGCGCGGGTTCACGCCGAGCAGCTGACCCATAGCGGTGGCGCCCGGCTGGCCGCCGAGCTGGGGGCGATGTCGGCCGATCATCTCGATCTAGCGACCGAGGAGGATGCCGAGGCACTGGCCGGCGCCGGTGTCAGCGCCGTCCTCACCCCCGGGGCCTCGTACTCCCTGCGCAAACCGCAGGCGCCGGGACCGATGCTCCTCGATCATGGTGTGATCGTCGCCCTCGCCACCGATTGCAACCCGGGAACGTCCTATTTCGAGTCGATGGGCCCGGTTATCTCGCTGGCTTGTGTCCAGATGGGGCTCACCGTCCAACAGGCGGTCTTCGCCGCCACCCGGGGCGGGGCCATCGCCCTCGGACTCGACGACCACGGGGTCTTGGAGCCCGGTGCAGTCGGCGACCTGGTGATACTCGACGCCCCTTCGGAGTCCCACCTCGCCTACCGACCCGCCACCAACCTGGTGTGGAAGACGATCAAGGATGGTGCCGTGGTCGTCGGCTGATTCGGCCCGAACCTTCGAATCGAATAGATTCGACGGCCTTCCGAACTGGAGATTCCAAATGCGTAACGCACTGCTGTTCTTTCACATCGTCGGAGTGGCCGGGTGGCTGGGGGCAGGGGCCCACAGCCTCATCACCCACTCCACGGTGGCCCGTCTGGAGCCTCCGGCCGGCAGGGAGGCGCTCAGGACATTCGAGAAGAAGGCCACCTTGTATTTCTCGGTGACATCAGGGCTCGTCATCCTCTCCGGAGTGGGCCTGGTGATGACGTCGGACGACTATGGGTGGGGCGACACTTTCGTCCTGATCGGGCTGGGCGCCTTCGTCGTGTCGGGCGTGATCCAATCCGTTGTGGGGAGGAAGAACAACGAGCGTCTGCTCGAGGCCGCCACGAGTGGTGCGGATGTGGAGCCGGCGGTGAGAGCGTGGCAAAGAGGATCGATGTGGGATTTCCTCGTCCTCTTCGTCGCCATCTGGACGATGATCACCAAGCTCGGCGCTTGAACGACGAACCATGGATCGGCTCAAGACCGAGGCCTTTCTCGACCGCTTTCTCGAACTCGCCTCGGGAGCCACCACCATCGGGCTGCTGGCCGTTGCCGATCGGACTGGTCTCTCCAGGTATCTGGGCGGCGGCAACGGGGGCACCAGTGAGGAGATAGCCGAAGGTGCCGGCCTCGACCCGAGATACGTCCGGGAGATCCTCTCCGGCCTCACCGCGGCCGGGGTGGTGGATTATGACCCCGATACCGGACGATTCGAGCTTCCACCTGAGCACGCCCAATTCGTCTCCGATGAGTACAGCCCGTATTTCATGGGCGGGTGGTTCGACATCATCCCGGCGGTCATGTCTCAACTCGATGCAATCGCCGATGCCACGGTTCATGGGGGTGGTGTCGGTTTCGAGCAGTTCGGCCCGGCGTTGCTCCGTGGTGTCGACAGGGGCAACGGCCCCTCGCAACGCGTCTTTCTCACCCAGCGCTGGCTTCCGGCGGTTCCCGGCCTGGCCGGGCGATTGGAAGCCGGGATCCGGGTTGCCGACGTCGGTTGCGGGGCGGGCATTGCGACGATCCTCATCGCCCGGGCATTCCCCAACTGTCAGGTCTTTGGCTTCGACATCTCGGGGTCCTCGATCGACGTTGCCTTGGAGCGGTCGAAAGCCATTGCCAACGCCACCTTCCAGACTGCCGGTGTCGAGAACATCCCGGTCGACCCGGGTTTCGACTTGATCACCACTTTCGATGTGATCCACGACCTCGCCGACCCCCTGGCCGGTCTGCGCCGGATTCGTGAAGCCCTCGCAGAAGACGGTCTCTATTTGATGATGGAGCCCAACGCCAGCTCCGATCTGGAGGAGAACCTGCACTCGCGTGGAGCCCTGCTGTACGGGATCTCGACACTGCACTGTATGACCCAGTCACTGGCCGAAGGAGGTCAAGGGCTGGGCGCCGCCTGGGGCCGGCAAATGGCTGAGGGTTACGCGGCAGACGCCGGGTTCAGCCGCTTCGAGGTGTTGGAGGACATCAGCAACCGCTTCTCGGCCTTCTATCTGCTCCGGCCCTAGGGGCTGGCTACCAGGCCCCACCACCCCCGCCGCCACCACCGCCACCGCCACCACCGGAGAACCCGCCCCCGCCGCCGCTGGACGGAGGGGTGAAGGCGCCGGCCAGGGCTGATTGGATCCCGGCAAATGCGTTCTCGCTGTGACCACCCGAATAGCCGTAGTTGCCGAACCAGTAGATCGACGATGTGGTCTCTAGCTCCGGGGGGGCGTGAAGCCTGGCCTGTGCTAGGACCTCGGAGGCAACCCCGAACACGATGGCGTAGACCAGGAAGCGGTCCCAGAGCTCCAGTGAGATCGGAGGCGCCTCTTCGAGCCTCGAGAAGTCAGATAGGTACTTGCGGAACGCCTCCCAACGCGCCGACTCCAAGGCTCCTTCCTTCGAACGGCGGCTCCGGACCCGGCGGAAGCTGAGGAGGATGAAGAGCATTATCGCCGCCACCAACAGGCCGATCGAGATCAAGGCCGCGATCACCTCCCCGCCGGGGATGTTGGACAACAACCGGGGCAGAAGGAAGAAGGAGCCGAGCACCGCTCCCGCCATGATCAGACGGGCCGCCCACGACACCCCGTAGCCGGAGTCGTCCAACAGGCCGCTGCTCCGCACCGCTCCCAGAGCCTGATTCCGGAAGCTCTTGTAGCTCTCGGCGTTGGCTGCGGCGTCGTCTCTGATCGCCTCCCGAAACTCGTGAAGGGGGCGAGGCCCCAGTTCCAGCACCCGACGAACCACCGTCATCACAGACTGCTCGAAATCCCGAAGCTCGGTCTCCTTCTCGGGCACAGACAGCACCAGGTCGGTGATCGTCTCCGTTCTGAGACCGGCCCAAGTGACCCGCTCGACCTGGGACGGGCTGGCCTCGATCACCCCTCGCCGAATTAGGTCGAACATCGTGGCAGTGAATTCCTTTTCGGTGACGCTGCCCTGGGACACCAGCGCCCCGACCTCGCCTGGGGTCAGTGCGGACGGAGGCTCCTGTTCGTACTCGCGGTCATAGTCGATCCTGGGCTCTCGCCCGTATCTCAAGTAGACAAAGCCACCGAGGCCGAGCGCGGTGAGGAGGGCAAGGACGGAACCCCAGATCAGACCGGTGCGCCCGGCCCGCGCCGCCTGTTGTTCGTCGCCAGCAAAAGCCTCTTCTTCGGCAAGGATCGTGGGCAGCCCGTCCCCGGCGACCACCGTTGCCCCGTCTGTCGATGACAGGACATCCCGGGGGAACACCACACGCATCTCGACCCACTGCTCCGGCGGGATGCTGCTCGCCTCCAACGAAGGCGAGACCTTATCCTCGCCCAATGAGGTCTCCCCGTTGACCCCGAAGGGGTGGCCCCAAACCCTCACCTCGCCGGGCACCGGGTTGCCGGGCAGGTCCTCCGTCGCGTGGAGACGATCGAGGCCGACCGCCCATTGATCACCCCAGACCTGGAGATTCACGTCGACCACATCGTCATAGACCGTGGTGAGCCCGCTGATCTCATAGGAGACACGGAAGGTACGGTTCTCGTTCAGGCTGGCGTGATGCCAGACGATTCGCACCAGGTCGTTGAACTCAGCAACGCCGTACGTTCCGGGAGGGGAGGAGCACCCCAGCTCTGTGCATCCTCCAAGGGCATAGGCAATCGTCTCGTCACTGACTGTGATCGATGAAATCTGCTCTCCGGGGCGCAGGGGGATGTCGCGATAGGCGCCCGAGAAGTCACCCGAGAAAGAGAAGGTGAGGAATTCGGTCACCGCCAGCGACCCGTCATCGTTGACCACGACCTCGATATCGGCGTTGGTCAGCCAGAACGACTTGGCGAAGGCGGCCGTCGCCGGGCCGACTACGAGAAGGAGGATCAGGGCGAGCCGGGTGAGACGGCTCAACTCAGAAGTCGACGGTCGGGGCTTGCTCCGCCTCCGGGCCCGCCTCGAAAAACTCTCGGATCGTGAAGCCGGCGATCCCGGCCACCAGGTTGGTGGGTATCTGCTGAACCGTGTTGTTGTAGGTGAGCACCGAGTCGTTGTAGATCTGTCGGGAGACCGCGATCTTGTTCTCGGTTTCCGCCAGCTCAGCCTGGAGACCCTGGAAGTTCTCCGACGCCCGAAGCTCTGGATAGGCCTCGGCCACGGCGAACAACTGCCGCAGCGCCTGGGTGAGAAAGCCTTCGGCCTGGGCCGCTTCCGCCGGCCCGGCTGCCGACGCCGCGGCGTTACGGGCCTGAGTCACCCGCTCGAATGTCTGCTGCTCATGGGAGGCATAGCCCTTGACTGTTTCCACCAGATTGGGGATCAGGTCGTACCGCCGCTTCAGCTGAACCTCCACCTGTCCCCAGGCGTTGTCCACCCGGTTTCGGGCTTTGATCAGGCGGTTGTAGATGAGGGCGACGAAGAGAAGGAGAACAGCGACTATGCCAACGATCCACCACATGTTGCGGAGTGTAGGGGGGCCGCCCGGTCATTCACCGCTTCGGCGGCGGTTCCAAAGCGTCGACAGCAGCCGCCCACTCCCCGGGCAACTCGACGCCGGGTCGGGACATGAGCCGAAGATAGAGCTCGGACCCGGTTCCCTCGACGATGCGCTCTGGCTTGCCGTCACCGAATACCCAGGAACGACCGAGGTCGGTGGCGGTGACTGAGATCGTAGGGACCGGGGCAAGCCGGGGCAGCCACATGTCGGGGAACTCGTCCAGGCCCGCGACGGCCACCACATCCAGCAACGGCCTCTCCTCGTCCCAGGCCTGTTCGGCGTCCCAGCGATGAAGCCCGGCCTCGATCAACATCCGGCGCTCCCAGAACCCAACCGTCGGGTGGGGGCCAAACCCCCACACCACGGCATCGGGGTCGGTGCTGGCCAATGCCTCCAGCGTCGTCTCCAGAGTCTCCAAGAACCATCGCGAGACGTCGCCGTGGAGCGGCAGTTGGGGGCCGGACACCCGTTCCTGGGCCAGGTCAACACAAACGATGGCGGTGCGGCCGTAAACCCAGGCAAGATGGGAGAGGAGATCGGCCATCGTCCAACCCGGGTACTGGGGGACCATGTGCTCCAAATCACGGTTGGCCACATCGAGGATGGTCATGGCCTCGGAGCGGATCACCTCCCGCTCAGCCGAGGGCATGGAGCATCGCCTCACCCATCTCCGAAGGGGACGGGGCAATTACGATCCCGGCGGCCTTCATCGCCTCGATCTTGGCCGCCGCGGTCCCCCGGCCGCCCGACACGATGGCCCCGGCATGACCCATCCGCTTCCCGGGCGGGGCACTGGTTCCGGCGATGAACCCGGCGACCGGTTTTGTCATCTTGGACGCCACGAATTCGGCGGCCTCCTCCTCGGCGGTGCCACCGATCTCGCCGATCATTACGACGCCTTCGGTCTCCGGATCGTCCAGGAACATCCGCAGCACGTCGACGAAGCTGGTCCCGTTGACCGGGTCGCCACCGATGCCAACCGCGGTGGTCTGGCCCAGGCCGAGCAAGGTGAGCTGGTGGACGGCCTCGTAGGTCAGGGTCCCCGACCGTGAGATCACCCCGACCCGTCCCCGCTGGTGGATGTAGCCGGGCATGATCCCGATCTTGCACTCCCCTGGGGTGGTCACGCCCGGGCAATTGGGGCCTATGAGACGGGTCGTCTTGTCGGACAGATACCGCTTGGCCCGGATCATGTCCGCCACCGGGATGCCCTCGGTGATCGCCACCGCCAGCTCGAGGCCGGCGGCGGCGGCCTCCATGATGGCGTCGGCTGCGAACGGTGGGGGAACGTAGATCACGGAGGCGGTGGCCCCGCTGGCCGCCACGGCCTCCTTGACGGTGGCAAACACCGGCAGGTCGGTCGAATAGCCGTCATCACGACCGGGGACACCGGAGTGATCGGTCTCACCCTCGAAATGGAAGACCGTGCCCGCCCGTGATGGATGGACCGCGGCCACCATCTGGGTGCCATAGGCGATCGCATTGTCGGTATGCAACTGGCCGGTCTTGCCGAGACCTTGCACCAGCACCCGGGTGCTCTTGTCGACCAGGATGCTCATCGGGTCAACTCCAGGATCTTCTCTGCGCCATCGAGCAGGTTGTCGGCGGCCACCAGGTCGAGCCCCGAGTCCTTGAGAATCTGCCTCCCGAGTTCGACGTTGGTTCCCTCGAGCCGCACCACGAGTGGGACCTTCAGACCCACTCGCTCGACCGCCTCGATGATCCCGGTGGCGATCACATCACAGCGCATGATCCCGCCGAAGATGTTCACGAAGATCCCCTTCACATCGGGGTCACTGGTGATGATCTGGAAGCCGGTCGCCACCTGGTCGGCATCTGCCCCTCCGCCGACGTCGAGGAAGTTGGCCGGCTCACCCCCGACTTGCTTGATGGTGTCCATGGTCGCCATCGCCAGTCCCGCCCCGTTCACCAGACAGCCGATGGTGCCATCGAGCTTGATGTAGCTGAGCCCTGACTCCCGGGCCGCGATCTCGGCCGGGTCCTCCTCACTGGTGTCGCGCATCGCGGCGACATCGGGATGGCGGTAGAGGGCGTTGTCGTCGAAGCCCATCTTCCCGTCGAGGGCGATGACGCGGCCCTCGGTGGTGACCACGAGCGGGTTGATCTCGATCAGGTCGGTGTCCAGATCGGTGGCCGTGGCGACCAGCGCCTTGACGAAGAGCCCGAAATCGGCGGAGGTATCGCCGCTCAAGCCAAGCTCGTAGGACAACTCGTTGGCCTGAAAATCGGCAAACCCGATAACCGGATCGACTTCTTCCCTCAAGATCCGCTCCGGCGTCTCCGCGGCCACCTTCTCGATGTCCATCCCGCCTTCCGTCGAGGCCATCACGACATTCCGGCTGATGGCGCGGTCGAGAAGCACGGCGAGATAGAGCTCGCGATCGATGTCGATCCCCTGCTCGAGGTAGAGACGGTTCACGACCTTGCCCTCCGAGCCGGTCTGGATCGTGACCAGCGTCGATCCCAGCATCTTCCCGGCCAGCTCACGGACCTTTTCCTCGGCTGCCTCAGGCCCGCCTTCGATGCCTTCGGTGATGACGCTGACGCCCGAGACCTCAGGATGCTCGAGGAAGGTGCCCTTTCCCCTGCCCCCGGCGTGGATCTGGGACTTGAGGACCAGGACCGGATTGCCGGACTCCTCCATCAGCGGCCGTACCGCGGCAACCGCCTCGTCCACCGTGACCGCCACCCGGCCCAGGGGCACCGGGATGCCTCTGGCAGCCAGTAGCTGTTTCGCCTGGTACTCGTGGATCTTCAAGTGGTTCCCCTCTCCAACCTGGCACGCGATGGGACGTGATCGTCGACCCAGTCGGTGATCTCATCCAGGGGCGCCCCCGGTGTGAACACCGCCGCCAGCCCGGCCTCGACCAGGCCGGCGATGTCGGCATCGGGGATCACCCCACCGCCGAACACGACGATGTCCGATGCCTGACGGGACGCCAACTCGGTGACTACCTGGGGGAACAGGGTGCGATGCGCCCCGGAAAGCGAGGAGAGACCCACCGCATCGACATCCTCTTGGACCGCGGTTTCGGCGATCTGGGCCGGGGTCTGGTGGAGACCCGAGTAGATGACCTCGAACCCGGCATCACGCAACGCCCTGGCAACGACCTTGGCGCCCCGATCGTGACCATCGAGACCAGGCTTTGCGATGAGGATGCGGCGAGGCATGCGGGGCGCCAAGGCTAGTGCCGTAGAGACATCCCCAAGCCTCCCCTACGCTTTGGAAATGACCTCCTCCAGAATCCACGGTCTGGCAGCAGCCGGGGTGTCGGTTTGGTCGGATCAGATCTCACGAGACATGCTCAACTCGGGGGAACTGGGCCGTCGCATCGAGCGCGACGCGGTGACCGGGGTCACCTCCAACCCAACGATCTTCGCCGGCTGCATCGTCGGCTCCAATGACTATGACGACCAAATCCATGATCTGAAATCGGCCGGAATCCCCACCGAGGAAGTCCTCAAGAGCCTCATGGCCGCCGACATCCAGGGGGCTTGTGACCTGTTACTCGGGGTATTCCATGAGACCGCGGGAGGAGATGGTTTCGTGTCGGTCGAGGTCTCCCCGACCCTGGCCAGTGACAGCCAGGCGACGGTGGCCGAGGCCCGGGATTGGGTGAAGCAGATCAACCGCCCCAATCTCCTGGTCAAGGTGCCCGCCACACCCGAGGGAGTTCCCGCGATCAGGTCCCTGATCGGCGAGGGGATCTCGGTGAATGTCACACTCATCTTCTCCCTGGAGCGTTATGTCGAAGTGATGGATGCCTATTTGTCCGGGCTCGAGGACTTTCGGTCGGCGGGTGGCGACCTATCGACCATCGCTTCCGTCGCCTCGTTCTTCGTGTCCCGGTTCGACAGCGAGGTCGATCCCCGGCTGGAGGCACTCGGCACCGACGAGGCCCTGGCCCTGCGCGGAGTGACCGCGGTAGCCAACGCCAGGGCTGCCTACGGCCTCTTCAACGATTGTTTCGAGTCCGAGCGCTTCCGGTCCCTGGCCGGGGCCGGGGCCAGGCAGCAACGACCTTTGTGGGCTTCGACTTCGACCAAGAACCCGGCATATCCCGACCTGCTCTACGTGGAGAGCCTGGTCGCCCCGGCCACCGTCAACACCATGCCGGTGGCCACCATCGACGCCTATCAGGAACACGGTGACCCGTCACCTACCCCGTTCACAGGAGATGACATCGAGTCCGCGCAACGAAACTTGGATCGTCTCGGTGAGGCCGGCATCGACTACGCCGACGTGGTTCGCGTCCTCGAGGACGAGGGCGTCGAGAAGTTCACCAAGAGTTGGCTCGAGTTGTTGGAAGACGTGGACCAGGCCTGAACTCCAGCTTCACTCCAGCCGCCAAATGGTCGCCTCTGTCTGTGGACGAAGCCGCAGCTGTGTTCTCGGGAGCACCTTTCCGCTGGTGGATCGCCGAGGGTCATGCACTCGAGCTCCACACGGGACGATCCTGGCGTGACCACGACGATCTGGATGTCGGGGTCTGCCGGGACCAGTCAGAAGACCTTTTCGCCTGGCTCTCCGGCTGGATCCTTTGCGTCGCCGCCGAAGATGCATTGGGGTCTTGGGATGGGAGCCCATTGGATGCTCGGACCAACCAGAACAATGTTTGGGCACGGCGACGACCCAACATTTGGCTCATGGACCTGACGGTCGGCGACGGAGATGAGGACGTCTGGGTCTATCGGCGAGATCGGTCTGTCACCCGGCCGTGGCCTGAGGGTGTTCTGCACACCTCTGGCGGAGTCCCGTACCTGGCGCCAGATCTGCAGCTCCTGTTCAAATCCAAGGATCGACGCCGGAAGGATGACATCGACGCGGCCCAAGTGATCTCTGGATTGACGACGGCGGAGTGGCAGTTTCTTTCTATACACCTCGCGACGAACCATCCGTGGCGGGAGCTTCGCTAGGGATGCATGGAGTCCTGAAGAGAATCTTCCCCACCGGGCGCGAACGTCTTGAATCTGTCCCTGCCCGAACGTATGTTCGGAATTGTGGGAAAGAGAATGCGGAGCTGGGAAGAGTGGGAGGCGAAACTGTCCGAAATGGAGACCCGACAGCGAGCCCGGGCTCTCATCGATTCAAGGGCGCTGCCCACAGAAGAGTTGCTCGAAATGCTGACGCAGGACTTTCAGGACCTCCAGATGATCGAGCTCTACGAACGTGAGTGCATCGGCGAGCTGGCCGATCGTCAAATAGAGGAGTGGCTCCATTTGTGCCCCGATCTGCCGTCGTGGTTCGCCGTGAGGTCAACTGGAATCGTCTCGGAGGGGAGGTGAGGGAGTTGTGGATCTGACGAGCCTGAACCTGGACCAGAAAGAACAAACCTTCGTCGACGCCGAGACGGTGATCGCCAAAATGCGGGCGATCCAACTCGACGTGCTCGAGGATTTCGATCACGGTCAAGTGGCAACCGCTGACGGTTCTCGTTCGCTATCGGAGTGGACTGCGGCCCGCCTCGACATCCACCCGGACACGGCAAAGAGCCTGGTGCGGACCATGCGGCGCACCCAGGACCGACCCGACCTGCGCTATTCTCTGGCATCAGGTGAGATCACATTCGATCGGCTGGAGGCGGTCTCCCGGATCTCTGAAGATGTCGGATTGCTCCAGCACCTGGACGTGTCCGGTGTACAGCGTGAGGCGGCGAAACGGGCACGAATCACGGCTGAAGACGAATACCGGACCGCTGATGACCGGTTCCTCGTGATGCAGCCATCTCTGGACGAATCCTGGTGGAAGTTGTGGGGAGGATTGGACGGAGTGTCTGGTGCCATCGTCGACAAGGTGCTCTCCGAGACCGCCGACGGTTTGCCGCTATTCCCCGACGGGACCAGAGGGGACTCCTCCTGGCGCCGGGCCACCGCACTGGTCGAACTGGCCATAACCGATGACCCTCCCCCGGCCCAGATCACGGTATTCGTCGATGCCAAACACGCTGCCGCCTCCAACGGCGAAGCCGGCGTCATCCTCGAAGCCGGACCTCGGATCGGACGCGATGCCCTGGAAGCAATGCTGTGCGATGCAACCACGGAATTGACCGTCCAAGGAGAAGACGGCACCCCAATGGCCTACGGGCGGAAAACCAGGTCTATCCCACCCGCCCTGCGGCGAGCCATCATCCACCGAGACGGGGACCGGTGCGCCGCCGACGGCTGCGACAGCAACCATCGGCTCCAAGTACACCACCGGATACCCTGGAGCCAGGGCGGGCTCACCGACCCCGAGAATCTGATCACACTCTGTTGGTTTCACCATCAGGTCGTAGTCCACCAACGAGGCTTCACTTCCTATCGCCATCCCGACCACGGACGGATCCGTTTTCGCCGCGCCGGTCCGAGGGGCCCGCCCGACTGACTGACTCTGTCAGCGAACCGACGCATGGCGTGAGCCGCCCTCGTGCCCGACACGCTCTGTGCGAGTATCCCCTATGCCTTGGGAGCCTTCCTCGCTGACCCTGTCGTTCTTAGCCCGTGGAAGCGTAGGACGCGTCAACGTGGACGTCTGGGAGAACATCGACCCTTTGAGCATCGGATCCGACCCATCTGCTCTTGGGTTCCCCGTGTGTCGAGCGATCGTGGATTACGACCCAGGCGGGTACAGATCATTGATTGGATGGGTGCAGGTTGTCGGGCTGGTGTCGGCCGACGGGGGAGCGGCGCGCCAATTCGAAGCTGATCCACTTCAAGTATTCGCTGAAATCGAGACACCCTTTGCCTTCTACGGAATCAATCCTCAGCTCTTCGATGCTCCATCCCGCGAAGACCGCGATCTCTCCCTCGACTGGCTAGCACATAGTTTCCTTTGCATCGCTCCCTCAAGTCCCATGGCTACTGAGGTCGAAGCGGTCGCCGGGTTCAGTTGGGGATTCAGACTCGTTAACGGTGAGGTTGTGGCCGTCCCGCCCGAGCGCCTGCACAGGTCTGATTGGGCTGGGCATACTCCACTGCTTTCCGAGACCTATCTAACGTGGAACTTCGGCGCGAACCAGGATTGGTAGGTCGGAAGGCGTTCACGCCCTCTCCAGGGGAGCCCAGGCCAGCAACAGGCGCTTCTTGCCCTGGGTATCGAACATCACCTCGGCCTCGGCCCGATCACCGGAGCCGACCACTTCGCGAACCGTCCCCAGACCCCACCTGTCGTGACGCACCCGGTCCCCGGGGCCGATCTCGTCGGCTGCCACCGTCGTCCGGGGGCCGTTTACTGCAGCCCGCTCCGCAGGAGAGCGCCGCTCCCGCTTGCCGGCCTTCTCCACGAGCCCTTCCGGGATCTCGCCGAGAAACCGTGAGGGCGGGTTGTAATTGGAGCCCCCGAAGAGCATCCGACTCCAGGCTGAAGTCAGGTAGAGACTGTCCTGGGCCCGGGTGATCCCGACATAGGCCAGTCGACGCTCCTCTTCCAACTCGAACGGGTCCCCGAGCGAGCGCATGTGGGGAAACACCCCATCCTCCATCCCCACGATGAACACTGCCGGGAATTCCAGGCCCTTGGCGGTGTGGAGCGTCATCAGCGTCACCGCTCCGGCCCCCTCATCCCACTCGTCGATGTCCGCGACGAGGGCGGTCGACTCCAAGAAGATCTCGAGCCGGCGCAGATTGTCGAGAGAATCGAACTCTTCGTCACCGATCACCGCACCTTCGTTGGCGCTCTCGAACTCGGAGGCCACACCCACCAGCTCCCGGAGGTTCTCCACCCTTCCCATCGCCTCCACCGTCTTCTCGGCTTCGAGAGTGGCCAGCATCCCGGTGTCGTCGAGAACGGCCTGAACCGCGGCGGTGACACCCCCTTCGTCGGCGGTTTCCGCCAGATGATCCACGATCGCAACGAACTCCCCCACCGCGGCTTGAGCTCGGGTGTTGAGCTGGGGGATCTCCGCCGCTCGTCGCAGGCCATCGAAGAAGCCGATTCGTTGGGCCTGGCTGAACCGGTCGACATGGGCGAGGGTGGTATCCCCGATCCCGCGGCGCGGCTCGTTGATGATTCGCTTCACCGAGACCTCATCGGAGGGGTTGACGATGGCGCGGAGGTAGGCCACCGCGTCTTTGATCTCCTTGCGCTCGTAGAACCTCACCGAGCCCACCACGGTGTAAGGGAGTCCCCGTCTCACGAACACGTCTTCGATGACACGGGACATTGCGTTGGTGCGATAGAAGACAGCGACATCGGACAGGTTGAGCCCCGCCGACTTGAGCCGCTCGACTTCGTCCACCACATAGCCGGCCTCGTCGTGCTCGTCCTCGCCCTCATAGCGGATGATGGGAACCCCGCGACCCCGGTCGGACCACAGGTTCTTCGGGGTCCGCTTGGTGTTGTTGGCGATCACCGAGTTGGCCGCATCGAGGATGGTCTCGCTCGACCGATAGTTCTGCTCGAGCACGATTATCCGGGCATCGGGATAATCCTTCTCGAAGTCGGTGATGTTCCGGATGTCCGCCCCGCGGAACCGATAGATGGATTGGTCGGAGTCGCCCACCACGCACAGGTTGCGATGAACGGCTGTGAGCTGCTTGACCAGGACATACTGCGCCCGATTGGTGTCCTGGTACTCGTCCACCAGTACGTAACGGAACTTGGACTGATATTGAGCCAGGACCTCGGGAAAGGCGCCAAACAGCTCGACGGCGACCATCAAGAGATCGTCGAAGTCCATTGCCGACGCCTCGAGCAAACGCTGTTGATAGAGACGGTACACATCGGCTACCTGCTCGTGATAGAAGCCGTCGCCCTGGTCGGCGAAGGTCTCGAAGTCCACCAGCTCGTTCTTGGCCTTGGAGATCACGGCCTTCATTGCCTTGGCCGGGAATCTCTTGCTGTCCAGATCGAGGTCTTTCAGGACGAGGTTGATCAGCCGGACCGAATCGGCCTCGTCGTAGATCGAAAACCCGGATCGATAACCGAGCCTCGAGGCCTCGCGGCGCAGGATCCGGACGCATGCGGAGTGAAACGTCGACACCTGCATCGAACGGACGGCACCACCCACGAGAGCGCCCACCCGGCTCCTCATCTCATTGGCCGCCTTGTTGGTGAAGGTGATGGCCAGGATGGAATCCGGCGCCACCCGGAGGTCTCGGATCAGATGGGCGATGCGGTAGGTGAGAACCCGGGTCTTGCCCGAGCCGGCGCCGGCAACCACCAGCACCGGTCCCTCGGTGGCGGCCACTGCCTCGCGCTGTGTCGGGTTCAGATCGACAAAGAGCGGGGACTCAGCCGAGACGTCGTCGTAGAACCAGTCAACCTGCATCTGTCATTGATGGTACCGGTCGTGACCGGTTGAATCACACAGATGTGATCACGCGGAGCGAAAGACCGGATCCCCCAGATCGACTTCCGCCTGACTGGAGTCGTCCTCCATCTCGGGACGCTCCCCCTCGGCGACAACGGTCCGACGCCGCAAGGGCAACGAGTAACAAAACCGGGCACCAGTCGGGAACCGTCGCTCGTACCAAACCTCGCCGCCCATGGCCCGCGCCAGACGTCGGGCAATGGGAAGCCCCAACCCGATTCCGGTGGACTCCCTGGCATCACCCTTGGACAACTGCTCGAAATTCTCGAAGACCTTCTGCGTCTCCACATCCGGAACTCCGGGGCCGTTGTCCGAGATGATGATGAGGTACTGGTCCCCCATCACGAATCCTTCGACCATGATCTGGTCTCCGCCGTACTTCCGGGCATTCTCCATGAGGTTTCGGATGACCTGCTGGACGCGACGGCGATCGGCCTTGACTCTCACCCCCTCCGGGAGCGAGATGAGTGACGTCTTCCTCCCACCGTTGGGAAACACCATCTTCGCGACGTCCTCGATGAGATCGCCAAGATCGAACAGCTCGGCATGGAAACGCAGGCGGTCGGCCTCCAGCCGTGGGATTACGAGCACGTCCTCGACCAGGTCACCCAAGTAGATCGCCTGCCGATTGATGATCGAGAGGAACTCGTCCACCTCTTCCCTTGGAAGCTCCTTCCATGACTCGACCAGGGTGTCGGCAAACCCGGCGATCGAGGTCAGCGGCGTTCGCAGCTCATGGCTGACCATGGCTACGAAGTCGTTCTTGATGCGATGCGCCTCCTCGGAGATGCGCATGACCTCGCGCTCACGCTGTCGGCCATGCCTGGTGATCGCCAGAGCCCAGAGCACCGCGGCGACACCCACGACCGGGAGCAGGTACACCAGCACCTCGGGGACCGAAGCATCGAACATCCTCAGTATCTATCGGGGAGTTTCGACTCCGGCTGTAGTTAGAGGTTCAACGTTGGAGCACTCCCCACGAGGTGATCCGGGCGATGCGTCTTTGACTGCGCCGGCCGGCAACACCGAGAATGGCGCATCAGCACGGATTTCAACGAGCGTTACCGTGTCATCGAGCACCCGGCGATGCGCCGTGCCGAAATGGCCGTGACGGGCTGCGATTACGGGGCCACCAGCTACACGACTCGAGACCAGGCCAGCCGGCTCGCCCAGGAGCTCGCGCTGGGCCCGGGAGCCCTCTTGCTCGACATCGGAAGTGGGGCGGGATGGCCCGGGATCTACCTGAGCCGGTCGACAGGCTGCCGTGTCGTGCTCACCGACCCGTCTTTCGAGGGATTGAATGTGGCCGCTCGCCGCATGCGTGCCGAAGGGGTGTCTGGGGCGGTGATCAACGCCTCCGGTGAGGCCCTTCCATTCCAAGACGGGGTATTCGACGCTGTCACCCACTCGGATGTGCTTTGTTGCCTGCCGGCGAAGCAGGCCGTCCTGCGGGACAACCGAAGGGTGTTGAGGAAAGGCGGGCGTCTGTCGTTCCTTGTGATCGAACTCACCGAAGGGATCTCGGACGCTTCAAGGGTGGAGGTAGCTGCCTCGGGACCGGACCACATCGAGGCCGACGATCTCTATCAGGTGCTCATGGCAAGAGCCGGCTTCGAGCGAATCGAGAGCATGGACGTCACAGAGGAGTATCGAGAAACGCTGTCGGCGCTGATCCGGACATGGGATGAGGCCTCCACGGAACTCGCCCCGATTGTGGGGATCGCCGAGTTCGAGGATCGGCAATCGCGCCGCAACCGAGCGCTTGCGGAGGTTGATGAGGGGTCGATTCGAAGGACACTGTTCACGGCATACCGGGGATGAAGCTCGGTCGGCGGCGCTCGCGTCGATCGTGAGGCTCAGGCGGTCCCGACGTCTTCGATGCCGATCAGCCGGCGCAACGTGGAGGTGAGGACGCCCTGACGCAAGTCGAATTTGTCGAGATAGGCATTGACGCCTACCTCCCAGGCGGCGCGCTTCTCCTCTTGGGTGGCAACACCGGAGACCATGACGATTGGAACTCGAACTTCGGAAGCCCTCATGGCGCGGACCAGTTCGACGCCATTCGACCGGGGCATCGAGTAATCGACGACCATGGCATCGAAGTCGTCCTCTGCCATCGCCATCACCGCCTCCCGGGCGCTTCCGGCCACCTCCACCTCGAAGCCGGCGCCGTTCAATGTTGCCGAGAGGAGCTGGCGAACCCCGGCCGAGTCGTCGACGACGAGGATGCGGGGTCGCCGTCCCACCAGACGGGGACGTCGTCTCGCCAGGATCCCGAGGAAGTTCGGGTCGATAACGACCAGCACCTGCCCCCCACCGAGGAGAGCGGCGCCGGTGACGTGTCCCGGGCCTTCGAGGATCGGCGCCAGGTGCTTGACCGCCACCCGGCGTCGATCGATCAACTCGCCCACCGTCACCGCAACCAGTCCGAACCTGGTGTTCATGATCACCAACTCGGATTCGTCGGTGTCGGCGCCGGTTCCAACAGCAGCCGATAGCGACACGACCGGGATCGCCCCGCTCTCGAAATGGAGCTCGCGACCCCCATTCGTGGTGTTGATCTCCGCCTTGGAGAGGGGCATGGAAGCCTCGACAGAGGCCTCCGGGAATCCCCAGAACTGGTCCCCAGCTGAGACGACGACAACATTCTGGAGGACCATCGACATCGGGAGCGTCATCGTCACCGTGGTACCGCGGTCCTTCATCGACTCGATGTGAACCGCGCCGTGGACCCGCTCCACCGTGTCCCGAGCCACCGCCAGTCCCTCGCCATTCCCCGAGAAGTCGGTGGTTTCCCTGGTAGTCGAGAAACCCGGTTGGAACAGCAGCGGACTCAGATCCGAATAGACGAAGGGGAAACTGTGCTCTTTCGCGATCTCAGCCACCTGGTCCCAATCGATTCCCGCCCCGTCGTCGGACACCGAAACTTCCACTCCCTCCTCCACCACCCGGGCTGCAACCCTGACCACACCGGTCGCGGGCTTGCCGGCGGCGATGCGCTCGGATGCGAATTCGATCCCGTGATCTATGGCATTGACCAACAGATGACGCAACGGCTCGCGCAGCAGGTCGACGATCTGGCGATCGAGCTGCACGTCGTCCCCAAGGATCTCGAATCGAACGTCCTTGCCCATCCGTCGTCCTAGATAACGCACGAATTGGGGGAAAGTCGCCGCCGCGTCCCGGAAGGAGACATTGGCGAGTGCGACTGCCTGATCCTGGATATCCCCGATCGAGGTGCTCAGCTTCTCCAGCTGTTCTCGCCACGAACGGCGGTATACGGAGGGATTCGAGCCCTCGATCGACACCAGAGCCAGGTCCGCCAGGGCGTCGGTATCCAAGGCAACCTCGACGATCCGGTTGATCAACCGGTACAGATCTCCGGTGTCTACCCGGGTGGCGCCCCCCAGCAACGACTCGGAGACCGAAGACAGCAAGCCTCCGAGACTGCCCGGTTCCGGACGCCGGACCGGAGCGATCTTCACCTCATGACGTGACGCTTCGATTCCCCCCACCAGCCGCTCCGTCAGATCTGGGAGCTGCCCCCCGGCCTGGTCCGACATCGAGGCCACCAGATGACCGGCCGCACTCTCCATCGCCATCACGATGTCAAAGTCGGGCTCGTGACCCTCGGAGATGAGCCGCCACATTTCCTCGAGTCGTGCCGCCGCCTCCCGAATCACCTCGTATCCCAGGAGACCGGCGGATCCCTTGATCGTGTGGGCGTCACGGACCAGATCGGGCACCCAGGCAGGGTCCAATGTGTCATTGGCGAGGGCACGGGCGCCCACGACCAGGCGACCGGCCCTCTGTTCCAGCTCTTCTCGGAAGATGCGAGTCAGTTCAGGGGTGTTGAGGTCCAACTAGATGTTCTTCTGGCCGATATGGCCGTTTATCGGCAGAGCAGTTGGTGCCCTGAATGGGGCCCAACACCGTTTTTCACTCCCACTCGATGGTGGCGGGCGGCTTGGACGAGATGTCATATGCGACACGATTGATACCCGGGACTTCATTGATCACCCGGTTTGAGATCCGCTCCAGCACCTCGTATGGGAGTCGAGCCCAATCAGCTGTCATCGCATCATCCGAGGTGACGGCGCGGACGATCAGTGGATAGGCATAGGTACGCCCATCACCTTGAACTCCGACGGTCTTGACCACAGGCAACACGCCAAAGGCCTGCCAGATGTCGCGGTAGAGGCCGGCGCGCCGGATCTCATCGACCACGATCTCGTCGGCGGACCTGAGCAACTCCAGGCGCTCGCGGGTCACCTCCCCGATCACCCGAACCGCGAGACCCGGCCCGGGGAACGGTTGACGCCAGACGATCTCCTCGGGAAGCCCGAGCTCCTCGCCAATGGCACGAACCTCGTCTTTGAACAGGTCCCGCAATGGCTCCACCAGCTCGAATCGCATCTCGTCAGGCAGCCCGCCCACGTTGTGATGGGTCTTGATCGTCGCGGCCGACGAGGAGCCGGATTCGATCACATCCGGGTAGAGAGTGCCCTGCACCAAGAACCGGGCGTCACCGACGGATTCGGCGGCCTCCTCGAACACCCGGATGAAAGTCTCCCCGATGATCATCCGCTTCTGCTCAGGGTCGGTCACTCCCACGAGAGCTTCCAGAAAGCGGTCCTCGGCTTTGACGTGGACCAGGTCAACCGCGAAGTGAGAGCGAAAGGTCCGCTCCACCTGCTCGGCCTCGCCAAGTCGAAGGAGACCATGATCGACGAAGATGCAGGTCAGCTGGTCGCCGAGTGCGGAATGAACCAGGGCCGCGGCCACCGCGGAGTCGACTCCTCCGGAGAGCCCGCACACCACCCTCTCCCCACCCACCTGTGACTTGATCGCCGCAACCTGTGACTCGATGATCGAGTGTGAGGTCCACGTCGGCGAGGCATGACAAACATCGAATAGAAACCTCTTGAGAATCTCGCTTCCCCGGGGCGTGTGAGCCACTTCGGGGTGGAATTGGACGCCGTACAGGCCACGGTCTCGGTCCTCCATCGCGGCGACCCGGGCCCCATCGGTTCGTGCCACCGCGACGAACCCCTTTGGTGCCACGGTGACCTGGTCCTGATGCGACATCCACACCCCCTGCTGCGCCGGGAGACTGTGAAGCAGGACCGAGTCGCCGGTGACCTCGAGGCTGGCGTTGCCGTATTCCCCGGTCCCGGTGTTGGCGACCTCGCCCCCGACCAGGTCGGCCAGAAGCTGGTGGCCATAACAGATGCCAAGTATCGGGATCCCAAGGTCGAGGATCGAAGGATCCATGCGATAGGCGTCCTCGGCATACACCGATGCCGGCCCCCCGGACATGATGAGCCCGACCGGTCGTCTGGCCCGGATCTCAGCGGCCGTGATATCTCTGGACACGACCTCCGAGTAGACATGAGCCTCACGGACCCGGCGGGCGATCAGTTGGGCGTACTGGGCGCCGAAGTCGAGGACAAGAACCGTGTCTTCACCGGCCAGTGTCAACAGCCACTCATCCCATCCCCACGCTTTGTGATCGTTGCAACGATTTGCCCTCGGTCTGAAGCGACGGGGCGATCATGACCTCGGCCTTCTGGAACTCTTTCACGTCCGAATAGCCGGTGGTCGCCATAGAGACGGTGAGGGCCCCGAACAGGTTGAGCCGGCCGTCGTTCTCATGGGCGGGGCCGACCAGGATCTCGGCCAGGGTCCCACGATCACCAACCTCCACCCGAGCACCGCGGGGAAGGGTCGGATGAAACGTCGCCATCCCCCAGTGGTAACCCCGGCCCGGAGCCTCCGACGCGGCGGCAAGGGGCGAGCCGATCATGACCGCGTCGGCACCGCAGGCGATCGCCTTGGCCACGTCGCCACCGGTGCGCATCCCCCCGTCGGCGATGACGTGCACGTAACGACCCGTCTCGTCGAGGTATCGAATCCGGGCGCCTGTGGCGTCGGCAATGGCCGTGGCCTGGGGTACTCCCACTCCGAGGACGCCCCGGGTGGTGCAGGCCGCGCCCGGGCCCACGCCCACCAACACCCCCACCGCCCCGGTTCGCATGAGGTGAAGGGCGGTGGAATAGCTGGCGCACCCGCCGACTATCACAGGCAATTCACAGTTGGCGATGTACTCCTTGAGGTTGAGCGGCTCCTCCCGGCTCGAGACGTGCTCTGCGGACACCACGGTTCCCTGGATCACGAGCACGTCGAGACCGGCCTTGATCGCGTTTGGAGCCCAAGAGCGGACCCGTTGTGGCGTCAAGCTGCCAGCAGTTACGACACCGGCCGCCTTGATCTCGGCCACCCTCTGCCCGATCAGATCCGGTTTCACCTGCTCGAGGTAGATCTCCTGCATGCGAAGGGTCGACTTCTCCTTGGAGAGCTCGGCGATCTCGTCGAAATAGGGTTGGGGATCCTCGTATCGGGTCCAGAGACCCTCCAGGTTGAGAACTGGAAGCCCGCCCAGTCGCCCAATGGTCACCGCGGTTGCCGGGCTGATGGCACTGTCCATGGCCGAGCCCATCATCGGAAGCGGGAACTTGAACGCGTCCAGCTGCCAGGAGATGTCCACATCATCGGGATCGCGGGTCCGTCTGGAGGGAACGATCGCGATGTCGTCAAAACCGAAGGCCTGGCGTCCTGACTTGCCGATACCGATGTCGATTTCCATTTTCGGCCAACCTCCAGCGACGCTTACGTGCAGGGTAACAGTGGGAGAACTGGCCCAGTCAGTAGTCTTGCCCGTCCGTGCCGAAGCCCTGGACTGTCATTGACTTCATCCTGGTTGTCCTGGGTGGTTTCCTCGGGGCGGGCATCTTTGTGGCTCTGAGCCTCCTCTGGGGAGGAGGCGAGCTGCTACTCGTGCTGGGACTTGCCGGGCAGTACCTGGGCCATCTTGGGGCCCTTTGGCTGCTGTCCAGGACAAAGTCCCATCCCGACCTGGGCTTTTCAATCGAGGGCGGAGACATCCGCTATCTGGGACTCGGCCTGCTGCTCCAGTTGGCGCTGGCGCTCCTGTTCCTCCCACTGGCGACTTACCTCCTTCCCGATGGCGAATCGGTGCAGGAGGTCGGATCTGCCCTCGCCGGCCTGGAATCGACCGCAGCACGTGTTGCCGCCATAGTCGTCGCCGTCGTCGTGGCGCCGGTCACCGAGGAGTTGACCTTCCGAGGTGTGCTGTTGAAGGCGATGGGCGACCGCAGCCGGCGAACGATCATCGTGGTCACGTCCCTGGTTTTCGCTGCCTTCCACGTCCTCGGCCTCGATCCCGCACGGTTCGTTCAGGCTGCAGCGGTGGTCCTCCCTCAGCTCTTCATCGTGGGAATGGCCTTGGCCTGGGTAACCCTTCGCACCAACCGTCTGGGTCCGGCCATCTTCATGCACTCAGGCTTCAACTTGCTGGCATCGATCGTCTTGCTGGTGCCCTCAGAGTTGTTGGAAACGGGCTCCTGACGATCCCTACCTAGACCAGACCCGTCTTCTCCCGAATCGTCTTCATCGAATCCTCGGCTCGATCACGGGCGATGGAGGCACTCGTCTCCATCACCTTGCCCACCTCCGCATCGCCCAGACCGGCATACGCCTCCTGGATCGGGCGGAGCCCTTCGGCGATCGACTCGCCTACTGCAGTCTTGAACGCTCCGTAGCCGCCAGAGCCGTATTCGCCGGCGAGATCCTGGATCGAGCGACCGCTGAAGAAGCTGAAGAGCTCGAGGAGGTTGGAGATGCCTGGCTTCTTGTCCCAGTCGTACGCCACCTCCGTTCCCGTGTCGGTGACCGCAGACCTGACCTTCTTCAGGATGTCGGTGGGCGTGTCGTTGAGGAGGATCCGCGAACGCGGCGACGCATCGGACTTGGACATCTTGGCGGTGGGATCGGTCAGCGACATCACCCGAGCCCCGATCTCAGGTGTGATCCGCTCCGGAATCGGGAACTCCTCCCCGAAACGGGTGTTGAACCGCTCGGCGATGTCCCGAGTCAACTCGAGATGCTGCGCCTGATCATCACCGACGGGGACCGCATGCACCTTGTGTATGAGAATGTCGGCCGCTTGCAGAACGGGATAGGCCAGGATTCCCAGGTTCTGACCGGACCGATCCGACTTCTCCTTGAATTGGGTCATCCGCTCCAACTGCCCGATCCCGGTGATGGTGCCCAGTATCCAGGCCAGCTCGACATGCTGGGGCACCTCCGATTGGTAGTAGAGGAGCGAGCGCTTGGGATCGACTCCGGCGGCGAGGATCATCCTGGCCAGGTCGTGCCGCTCCCTGGCGAGATCGGCTGGGTTGTAGGGAGAGGTCATCGCATGGAGGTCGACAACGCAATAGATGGTCTCGTAGTCGTCCTGCATCTGGACCCAGTTGCGGAGGGCTCCCACCAGATTCCCGAGATGAGGCTCGCCGGTGGGTTGCATTCCCGAGAACACCCGTTTTCGATCGGTCACATTCACCTTTTCTGGATTGACGGCCGGGGGGCAACGTCGGCCGACACCTTAGGTTCGCGAGGCCAGGTAGTCCTCCTGTGACTCGGTCAAACCCCACGAGCCATCGAACCTGGCGCTCATGACGTCGGCCCCTCGATCCTCATCCTGGAATCGGGTGGCCGAAAGGGCGGTGCCCGACAAATCGGCCTCTCGCAGATCGGCGCCGGCGAAGTTGGCTCCCTCCAGATCTGACCCCGAGAGATCCGCCCCGCGCAAATTTGCCCCACGAAGGTCACTCAGGGACAGATTCGCCTCCCTCAGGTCAGCTCCTGCCAGATCGACCCCCGCCAGGTTGCAATTCTTCAGGTAGAGCTGTTTCAAGTCGCGGGTCTCCGGGGCCCAAGACCTGAGATCCAGGCCAACCATGACCCGGCCCCGGTATTTCTCGTAGGACGAAGCGGTCAGAAAACGGTGCAACTGATGGGGCTGGATCGAACCGGTGGTGAATCTCTCATCACCGGGAAGAGGGTCGGCGTTGTTGTGATAATTGGAATTCGCCTCCCACCACCCCGGGCGGTCCTCGGCAAGCACGACGATCCTCCTCAGCCATTTCACCGACTTGTAGAAATAGCGTCCCCCGGTGAAAACCCGAACCGGGCCGCCGTGTTCGACACTGAGCGGCTCACCGTCGGCGGAATGCACAAGCCAACTGGCCTCCGAGGCAAGCTCGATCGGAAGAGAAGTGTGATGGTCCCGCTCGGAGTAGGACTCGAAGCTTATGAACGCCGCCTCCCCTCTCACCCCTGCATCCTCTAGCAGACTTTGTAAAGGCAAGCCCATCCATTTCATGGCGAGTCGGCTCCAGCTCGTGACACAGTGAATGTCCGACACCAGGGTGAAGTTGGCGCGCTCGAGAAAGGCCTCGAGCCCGAGAGCGAAGGGACGATCCACCAGACCGACGATCTCGAGCGACCATTGTGAGGGGTCGGACAACTCGGCCGAGGGTTGTCTTTCGCCGACAACCGGGAAGCGCTTGGTCTCGATCTGTCCGGGGGGAAGAGGGGAGCCCGTCACGGCGACAGTGATCGTCGGGCCCGGAACGTTCTCGAGGTCTTGTGGGCTCATCCCGCGAAGCCCGAGGCGGACTCTTCCGCCACCTCGGGGGCGAGATAGGAAGCGACCACCTTTGCGATATCCACGGAGGCGACGAGGACCGCAGCCCCGTTCTCGGTTGTCGAGTCCGTGACCGGGATCTCCAGCTGCTGGATCGACCCCTGCCCGAGGCCGCGCATCGTCCAGGCGAGGCCCACTGCATCGATCAGACTGAGGTCGGCGTCAACGGTGACAAAGGGAGCCAACACCTGAGCCACCGAGGCCACGGACTGTGGGCTGCTGAAATCACCGAGACTGCCCATCATCGTCAGCAGGAACTCTCGTTGTCGCTCGTTCCGCGTCAGATCGCTGACTCCCGGGATGACCCGCCAACCATCGGCTGTGAGCTCCTGTGTGTGGCGTGATCTGAGCCAGGCCAGGGTGTCTGCACCAGAGGCCAGAGTGCAGCCGGCGGGCAAATGCAATTGGGCCAACTCGTCTCGGACCGCGCGCTGCAGGCAGATCTCGTAGCCACCGACGGCGTCCACCGCCTCCTGGAATCCCGCTAGATCAACCAGTGCGAAATGGTCGACGTTCAACCCGATCAGCGACTCGACGGTCACAGTCAGGGCGGTGGGGCCATTCATCGATGCTCCGCACCCCTCCAGGGCGTCATTCAGACGGTGCTCGGTGTCCGTGCAGCTGTCCTCGACCCAGAGGTCACGAGGCAGGGAGAGAAGGGCTGCGCTGCGCTCGTCACCCCTTGGTCGGATCAACACCATCACCACATCGGCGCGATCTCCGGCGAACTCGCCGAATGGCTCGACCTCATCGAGATCATCCCTCGAATCGGAGCCCACGAGCAGGAAGACATCCAGGCCGTCGCCTCCACTCGGAGGCACCGTCACGTCCATGACTGGTTCACCGGGCTCGGGCTCGATGCCGGGTGTCGCCGCGGGATCGTTCTGCACCGGTCGATCGATGCTCACCCGTCTCACATTGCCCCAGGTGGACGCGGCGAAGACTGCCCCTGCCCCGAGAAGCACGACGGCGATCAACGCGCCAGTTAACAACAACCGCTTTTTCAGGAGGTCCACCCTTGATCAGCCTCGGAGTGAGATCGCATTGTATGTCCCAATTTCGGGGGACGATTCGCGCGGTCAAACTCCTAAGGCGGCGTCCACGCTCGAAGTGATGGGATCCGCCGACATCGGCGCCGAGCGGGCCGTCTCCGTCGGAACTATGGGCAGGGTCAGCTCGAACCGCGACCCTCTTCCAGTTTCGACATAGCGGAGGCTCCCGCCCATCAATTCGGCGAGTTGGCGGGACACGGCGAGGCCGATTCCCACCGATCCGGGCTGAGTCGGAGACTCGCGGCCCCGGTAATACCTCTCGAAGATGAGCTCCTGCTCCTCGGACGGGACACCTCCACCATCATCCACGACCAGGATCTGCGCTTGATTGCCGACGAGCCTGACCAGCACCGCGATTCTCCCTCCCCCGTATTTCACGGCATTGGTGAGCAGGTTGCGGATGATCTGGCGGCAACGAAGCGCATCGGCCCAGGCCTTCACATTCTCCCCGTCGACGATCAGCTCCTTGCTGCTCGGGTGCGATTCCCGCACCCCGCGCGCGACACTCTCGACCTCGGCCCGAAGATCGATCATGTCCGGCTTGATCGAGAGATTCCCGGCTTCGGCCCGTGACGCCACCAGGAGGTCCTCGACCAATTCGGCCAGCTCGCGACTCTGAACCGCAATGATGCCGTTGAGCTCCACCAACTCGTCGGCGCCCAACATCGATCGGCTGCTGGCGATTTCCTCGGCCAGACCCACGATCGCGGTCAGTGGAGTGCGAATCTCGTGACTGACGGAGGCGAGCAGCCTGTCCTTGGATTCGTTCGACGCCTTCAATTCCTCCTGATCATCCTGACGTCGCCAGTAGGCGCCGATCATGTGGGAGGCGCGCCACAGCGTCTCCACCTCCGCCTCACTCCAGCTGCGGTCGTCGACGCAAGCCAGAAACCCGATGGAACCCCGGAAGAGGCCTCCGACGAAGATTGGAACCATCACCTCTGAAGCGATCCCGTCCCGCTCGTAGTCGGCCCTCTCCTTTCCCTGGAGTCGGGCCGTGTGGATGGTGATAGCCCGGCCTTCGGAGAGAGCCCGGTAGGTGGCTGACGACGAGTCGTATGCACCGCTCTTCCATCCGCCCATCTGCACACTGGCGCTCCGCCTCGCATCGGCGATGATCTCCCAATGAGGCAACCCATCGATCTCAACCGTCCTGGCCACATAGGAGTAGTCGGCATCGGTGGCTTCCAAGAGGGCCTTCACCGCCTCGTAGATGGCAAAGACGTCGGTCTGCACCAACAGCGCCTCGGAACAGGTGGCGATGGCGTGCTGGAGACGGGTGGCCTTGTCATAATGAGCGATGGCCTCTGACAGCTGATCGAATAGCCGTGATACCAAAGCGGTGGTGAATATCACACCCGCCACCGCGATCACCGAGCGAACCCCGATGACCTCCACACGCTCCTTCAGCAGGACTCCCATCGTGACGCTCCACAGGGCAATGCTGAGCCCAACCGCGCCGGACCAAGCGAGTCTGCTGCCCGCGCTCAGGGTGCCGGCCAGCACCCCAAGCATCATCACCAGCCCAAAGGAGGTGGTGAAGTCGAAGGCTGAGATCTCAACCGTGAAGGACGCCTCGAGGATCGAGAGGACGCCGAAGAACCATGTGGTGCTCAGCACCAGGGTCATGGTGTTGGCCTCTTCTCTCTGGGTCAGCCAGGTGGCCCAGATCGCGAGCACCATGTAGCTGGCCCATCGGATCGGGGCCAAAGGCGACTTCATGTCCATGCGCACGATCTCGATGATCGCCAGCGCAGGAAAGGTCACGGCAAAAAGCACCGCTACATACCTGTGAAACCGCTGCTGTGCCTCTGCCGGAGCGCGCGAACTCACCCTCAAGACATCGGCGTCAATGGTGCCGAAACTTGAACTCAGGTCGTTTCAGGAAGCCCGACGAGGGACCGAACCATCCTCGCGGTTGCCCCCCAAAGCGTGTCTTCTCCGAGGTCGTAGTACCAGATCTGGCGCCCGTCCCACGGGACAGACCACCACCGATCGTTGTCGGCGAGATCCTCGAGAGATGGGGTGTAGATCCTGGCGACCTCACGTTCGCTTGGCATCAGGAGGACAGGTGGCTTCAAGCGGCCCACGACGGGAACCACCCACGGTTTGAACTCAACGGTGTCGATCGGTGGGAGGAACCCCAGGATCTCGACGGCTGAGGGGTCGATCCCGACTTCCTCGTGGGCCTCGCGCAAAGCGGTCTCGATCGGTCCCTGGTCGGAGGGATGGGCCCTGCCACCGGGAAGCGAGATGTGACCGGCGTGCGTGGGCATCGTGTCCGGTCGCTTGGTAAGGACGATCCTCACCACCTCATCGTCGTCCTCGTACAGGGCAGCCAGCACCGCAGCCAGGGGCTCGTCGCCGAGCTCAGGCATCTGATCGCTCAAATGAAGTCTTTCCCACATTCAGATGCCAGGTTAAGTGCGCCGATAACCTGATCCGGTGCCACGACCCCTCTTCGAGACCGATCGCCTGATCATCCAGCGCTTTACCAGACGCGACCATTCCACCCTCGATGACGCCATACGTTCCTCGCTGCCCGAGTTGAATCAATGGCTCCCCTGGGCGCGTATGGACTATGAGCTCGGGGACACGACGTCGTTCATCCGGGAATCGATCCAGGCCTGGAAGGAAGAAAGGGCCTGGGATTATTCGATCCGGCACAAGGAGAGGCCCGACCGTCACCTCGGCAATGTATCGCTGTGGACTGTCTCCAAGCTGGGCAAGATCGCCGAGTTCGGATACTGGGTCCGCACCGACGAGAACTCAAAGGGGATCTGCACCGAGGCAGTGGAGTGCCTCCTCGCCGAAGCGTTCGGGCCCCTCGGCTATCACAAGGTGACTCTTCGCATCGCCATCGGCAACGACCCGTCCGACAGGGTGGCCGGCAAGCTGGGTTTCACCCGAGAGGGGGTCCTCCGCGAGGAGCTGTTGATCAGGGGAAACTGGGTCGATCACTCCTTGTGGTCCCTCCTCGACCGTGAATACCGGTCGTTGCGACGAACCGGCGAGGTGCGAAGGACGGGCTGAAGGAGCCGGGCCCGAGAGACTGAGGCGAGGCGGCAGTTCGGGCCGACCGGCGTCTGTTTGCCCGAGACGGTGTTGGCGCGAGAAGATCGAGCGTTTACCCATTGATAGTTGGTCGAGGGCAAAGTCGGCCCGAATCAGCTGCTGGCGAGCACCCGCGAGGCGTCCCCGACGAAAGTGACGACAGCGGGGAACAGCCCAACGATCACGGTGAGGGCGAGCGATAGACCGAGGGCGAGGCGCAGCGATCCAGCAGGGGCGGCCGCGGCGTCGTCCTCGAACTCCCCGATCGGGTCGTCGATCCACACCGTCTTCACCACCCGGGCGTAGTAGTAGATGGCGATCACTGCGTTGACGGCGGCGATGACAGCCAGGACCACTGTCGTGGTGCCTCCCGCGATCATGACCGACCGAAACATCTCGAACTTGGCGAACCAACCAGCAAGCGGGGGGATGCCCGCCAGGCTGAAGAAGAAGACCGCCACCAGGATCGCCAGTCGGGTATCGACCCGACCCAGGCCACTCCAGGCGCGAATCTCGCCGGAGCGCGTCTTTCGGGCGCCGGCGATGACAACGGCGAAGGCACCGAGGTTCATCACCGCGTAGATCGCCAGATAGACCAGCGTCGCAGAGAACGCTTCCTCCAGATTCGCGCCCACCACCGCGGCCGAAGCGAAGGGCACCAGCATGAAGCCCGCCTGGGCCACCGATGAGTAGGCCAGCAGGCGAACGATGTTGGACTGGCGAAGTGCAGACAGATTCCCAACGGTCATCGACAGGGCAGCCAGCACCCACAACGCAGGGGCCCATATCTCCGACACACCGGGCAGAGCGAGATACATGACGAGCAACATCGCCACGAACCCGGCTGCCTTCGAGTTGACCGACAGATAGGCGGTGACCGGGGTGGGTGCACCCTCGTAGGTGTCGGGGGCCCAGAAATGGAACGGAACGGCAGCGATCTTGAACCCGAAGCCGACGATCACGAAGAGGATGGCCAGGATCAGTGCCGGCTCGTCCGCCATCCCTGCAGTGGCCTCGGCCAGGCCGGTGAAGGTGACCTCTCCGGTGAGACCGTAGAGGAACGACATTCCGTAGAGCAGGATGGCCGTGGAGAGGACACCGAGTATGAAGTACTTCATCGACGCCTCGTTGGACTTGACGTCGCCTTTGCGCCAGCCCGCCAGGAGATACAAGGGGCCGGTCGTCAGCTCGAGAGCGACGAAGAGGATTATGAGGTCGCGGGCCGAGGCCATGACCATCGAGCCCAGGACCGAGGAGAGCAGCAGGAAGTAGTACTCGCCCTGGTAATAGCGGTCGGACTCGACGTAGTGGTGCGACATCAGGAACACCAGATAGGCCGCCACCACGAACAAGCCCTTCAACACCAGGGCGAACTCGTCAACCACATAGGAGCCGTCGAACATCGAGATTGTCTCCCCCTCGACCGCGAGAATCACCAGTGGGATGGCGGCCAGCGCGGTGCCAGCCACCGCCACGGTGGCCGTCCAGTATTTCTGGGGGCGAGGCAGTACCAGATCGATGGTGAACACCGTCAGCAGCGTGGCGATGATGACCAGCTCCGGGGCAAACGCGACATAGTCGATGTCGAAGGTCACGGGGTGACCTTCCGTATTTCGTAATCCGTATTCCGTAATCCGTCAGAGAAGAACGGACAACGGAGAACGGAAACCGGGGAACGGCGAGCGAAGCGAGCCACCGTCATCCCCCCGAGCCCAAGGAAGCCACCGTCTCGGAGTTGAAGACGGTGTCCACCAGCGACATGACGGTGTCGGTGGTGGTGTCGAAGATCACCTTGGGATAGAAGCCGATGACCACGATCAGGATGATCAGGGGAACCCACGCCGTGAGCTCGAAACGGTCCACGTCGTGCAATTCCTTTCCCTCCCATTCGGCACCCGGCTCACCAAGGTTCACCTGCTGCAGCATCCACAGCATGTACCCGGCGGTGAGAATGGTGCCCACCGCACCGAGCACCATTGCGGTCCTGAACACACCGACCGGCAGCCCATCAAGCGGGTTGTAGGAACCCACCAGGGACATGAACTCGCCCCAGAACCCGGCCAGCCCGGGAAGACCGAGGGACGCCATCGCGGTAAAGGCCAGGATCCCGCCCATCACCGGCAGCAGCTTGATGTTGCCTCCGAGACGAGACATCTCCCGGGTGTGATAGCGATGGCTCATCGACCCGGCGAGGAAGAAGAGGAGGCCCGTGATCAGACCGTGGGCCACCATCCCGATGATTGCCGCGTTGATCCCGATGTCGGTCAGGGTGGCGATTCCGAGCATCACAAAGCCCATGTGCCCCACCGAGGAGAAGGCGATCAGCCTTTTCATGTCGGTCTGGGCGAGACAGGCAAGCGACCCGTAGATGATCCCGATCACCGCCAGGATGGCGATTGCCGGAGCCCAACTAACCGCCTCCTGGGGAAGGATGGGGAGCGAGATCCTGATGAACCCGTAGGCGCCGAGCTTCAGGAGGATGGCGGCCAGCAGAACCGAGCCCACGGTCGGTGCCGCGGTGTGGGCGTCGGGGAGCCAGGTGTGAAGCGGCCACATCGGCACCTTCACTGCGAACCCGAGGAACATCGCCCCGAATACCAGGAAGGCAAAGGTCCCGGTGAATGACCCCATTGCACCCAGGTTGGTGAGTTCGACGATATCGAAGGTGCTTTCGCCGAACTTGCCCGATTCGAAGTAGAGCGCCAGAAACCCCAGCAGCATGAACGCCGAGCCGAACAGGGTGAACAGGAAGAACTTGATCGAGGCGTAGATGCGGGTCTCGGACTCCCGAGCGAAGCCCGGGATCTTCCTGGGGGTGCGATCACCCCAGATCCCGATCATGAAGTACATCGGAAGCAGGACCACCTCGAAGAAGACGAAGAACAGGACCAGATCGAGCGCCACGAAGGTGCCGTTCATGCCTGTTGCCAGGATCATCATCAGAATGAGGAAGGCCTTGGGTCTCTTCGGCTCGTCCCAATGATTCCAGCTGTAGATCACGGCCAGCACCATGACGAAGGTGGAGAGGACGAGGAGCGGCAGGCTGATTCCGTCCACCCCGACGTGGTAGTCGGCGTTGATTGCGCTGATCCAGGTTTCGTCGACCTCGAACTGGTAGGTGTTGTATGGGCCGGCTGAGAAATCGAACTGACTTATGAGCACCAGTGACAGCACAAAGGCACCCGCGGCCGTGAGCAGACCTACGGTCTTGACGGCGAGCTCGTTGCCCTCCGGCAGGAGACCGATCAGGAGGGCCCCTGCCAGAGGGAGAAACACGATGAGTGTGAGTCCCCAGGTTTCGAACAGTTCCATTCTTCTCAGCCTCTCCTATGTCACGAACACGAACACGATGATCAGGGCCAGGACCCCGCCCACGAATGAAGCCGCGTATTGCTGAACCCGGCCCGATTGCATCTTCCGTAGTGCCGACCCCGCCCCGTCCGTGGCCGCCGACAGGCCGTGCACCACACCATCGACCCCCCGCTGGTCGATGGTCCCGTAGACGAAAGAGCCCAAGCCTTTGGTGAGGAGAGCCACCGCGTTGACCAACGCGTCGATGACATAGGTGTTGGTCCAATTGACGAATTGGGCAACCGGTCCCATCGTCCCCCCCACCACCCCGCCCGCCAGATCGTCCATGTAGTACTTGTTTCGAAGCAATGGGTAGAGGACCGGAACCTCGAAACCGTCCCGGGCTTGCTGTGTCTCCCGGTCCTTGCCGAAGATCATCCACCCCAAGGCGATGCCGGCGAGAGCGGCGAATATCCCGCTCCCTGCCAACGCCCATTGAATGCCCTCAGCGTGATGGTCCCCCATCGTCACCTCACGCACCGCCAGCCATTCGCCGAAATTCCCGATCCCCGGCAGAGACACCCCCGGGATGCTGAAGAAACCGGCGATCGCCGAGGGAATAGCCAGCAGGACCAAAGGCACGGTCATGACCCGGGGTGCCTCATGCGGGTGGCCGTGGCCCTTGTAGGTGCCGTGGAACGTGAGGGCCACGGCCCGTGTCATGTAGAAGGCGGTGACAAAGGCTCCGGCGATGGCGATCCACATCACCGCGGTGTAGCCCTCATGGCCGAGGGTCGCCAGGATCTCGTCCTTCGACCAAAACCCGGCGAGCGGGATGATCCCGGCCAGGGACAGCGAACCGATGAGGAACGTCCAGTAGGTGACAGGCAGGTCCTTGCGGAGGCCCCCCATATCGCTCATGTTGTTGGAATGCACAGCATGGATCACCGCGCCGGCGCCAAGGAAGAGCAGGGCCTTGAAGAAAGCGTGGGTGTAGAGGTGGAACATCCCGGCCGTGTACCCGCCTGCGGCCACCGCCGTCATCATGTAGCCGAGTTGGGACACCGTGGAGTAGGCGAGCACCTTCTTGATGTCGTCGGCCACCAAGGCGAGCAAACCCATCCCGAAGAGGGTGATGGCACCGATCGCCACCATCCATGGCCGGGCCTCCTCGGCCAGGCTCTGGTACAGGGGGAAGGTGCGGGCCATCAGATAGACGCCAGCTGTGACCATGGTCGCGGCGTGCATCAGGGCCGAGACCGGGGTGGGGCCGGCCATGGCATCCGGCAGCCAGATGTGAAATGGGAACTGAGCGCTCTTGCCCATGGCCCCCAGGAAGAGGAGCAGGCCACCAACCACCGCAACAGTGGACAGTGCCTCGAGGTGCTCGACCGCGGCCACATTGATCGCCTGGAAATCGAAGCTGCCCACCGCGAGGGCGACGATGATCGCCCCCAAGATCAGCCCGACATCGGCCACCTTGTTGACCAGGAACGCCTTGTTGCCCGCCCTCACGTTGTCCAGGTCCTCCCAGTAGAACCCGATCAAGAGGTAGGAGGCGAGACCGACGCCCTCCCAGCCGATGATGAGCTGGATCAGGTTGGGGGCACCCACCAGGATCAGCATCGACCCGGCGAACAATGAGAAAGCGGCGAAGAACCAGGGGACCCTGACGTCGCCGTGCATGTAGCCAACGGCGTAGATGAAGACGAGCAGCCCGACGAGGTTGACCAGGAAGAACATCATGATCGAGAGGCCATCGACCACCCATCCCAGCTCGAAGACGATCTCGTTCCCCGCCACCGTGCCGATCCGGGCGATCTCGAATGTGGTCCTGGCGAGAACCCCCTCGGTCATGTTCATCACGAAGAGGACGGTGGCCCAGACGGTGTTGATGGCCAGCGCACCGATGGCGATCTCCGCGCCCTGAAGCTTCATCCTCTTGCCGACGGCCATGATCATCAGGAAGGCGACAAGAGGAAGCACCAACATGATCCCGGCGGTGTCAACAAAGAAGGTGGTCATGGAGTGACCTCCTTGGAGTCCGTAATCCGTGATCCGTAATCCGTATACGGAAAACGCAAAACGGAAAACGGAAGACGGGCCGAGCGAGAGCGAGGCCCTCTCACCATCTCATCAGGCTCAGATCGTCGGCATTCGCCGATCGGCGGTTCCGGAAGATCATGATGACGATGGCCAGCCCGATCCCCACTTCGGCGGCGGCCACCGTTATCACAAAGATGGTGAACACCTGGCCGACGGCCAGCGACGAGCGCAACACCGATTCGAAGGCGATCAGATTGATGTTGACCGCGTTCAACATCAACTCGACCGAGAGCAGGATGAGGACCAGGTTGCGCCGCACCAACAGGCCGTAGATGCCAAGGGCGAACAGGGCGGCGGCGAGGATCAGGAATTGGTTCAGGAGCACGGTCGTTCCTCCCGTGCTCCGTAATCCGTTATCCATAATCCGTTATCCGTTCGGAAGACGGAGAACGGAAAACGGAAACCTGCGAGGCGAAGCCGAGCTGCCCTCACACAAAGCTCCTTTCCTCTTCTTCTGCCGGGGTCAGGTCACGACGTGCGATGGTGATGCCACCGATCAGGGCCGCCAGCAAGACGAAGGAAACAACTTCGAATGGCACCACGAACCGGCCCATGAGCGCGGTGCCGATGACCGCGGTGTCGGTTCCCTGGCCCGGGTCGGCCACGAGGGTGGTGCCGAAAGCCTCGAGTGAGGCCCACGTCATCAAGCCGAATGTCGTCAAGGACAGGAATGCAGGCCAGTTCTTGCGATCATTGTCCAGGCTCTCGTCGTACCCGGTGGGCGCCCGGGTGATCATGATCCCGAAGAGGAAGAGCACGATCACCGCACCGATGTAGACGAGCACCAGGACCCAGGCCACGAACTCGGCGGACAGGATCAAGAACAGGCCCGCAGTCCCCGCCAGCGTCGCCACCAGGAAGAGGGCGGCATGAACCACGTTCTTGGCGGTGACCACGCGAAACGCCGAAGCCAGCACAGCGAGACCGACCACGGCGAAGACCCAGTTGACGGGCTCGGAGATCCAGTCGGTCAGGCTCATCGCCTGCCCTCCTGGCCGTAATCCGTAATCCGTGGTCCGTGATCTGTACGGAATACGGAAAACGCAAAACGGACAACGAGCGAGTGAAGCCGAGCCCTCACTTTTCCAACCCTGGATTCTCGGGGACCGTCGTCAGCCAATCCTGGAGACGGTCCATGTCGTGCAGCATTTCGCCCATTCGGACCTCGGAGTATTCGTACTCGGGGGACCAGAAGAGGGCATCGAACGGGCAGACCTCGACGCAGATCCCGCAGTACATGCAGAGGGCGTAGTCGATGTCGAACCGGTCGAGAGTGGCACGCACCTTGATTCGCCCCCCTGGTGTCGCCGGAGGCTGTTCCTCCTTGTGGCCCTCGATGTAGATGCACCAGTCGGGGCAGGAGCGGGCGCAAAGCATGCAGACCGTGCATGCCTCCTGATCGAGGGCGATCACACCGCGCGCCCTTGGGACCGGGGTCTCCTTGACCTTGGGGTAGTTGACCGTGGCCAGATGGGATCCCGGACGGAAGATCGTCTTGAACATCGTGGACAGGGTCACCCAGAGCCCTGCCACCATGCCGCTCCCCGGCACCTTCCGGGCCTGCGTTGCTTCGGCCATCAGAGGAGCACCTTGAAAACCGCGGTGACTGCGATGTTCACCAGGGCCAGCGGGATCAGCCACTTCCAGGCGAGACTCTGCAACTGGTCCTCGCGAAAGCGGGGAAACGTCCAGCGGAACCAGATCATTGCGAAAACGAGAAGGAAGACCTTGCCCATCAGGATCACCGGCCCCGCAAACTCGAGAGCCGACTCGGGGACGCCGGGAAGCCAGTAGCCACCCAGGAAGAGGGTGACGGCGATCGCCGACATGGTGAACATGGTGGCGAATTCGGCGAGGAAGAAGAACAGGAATCGGAAGCCCGAGTACTCGGTCAGATACCCCATCACCAATTCGGACTCGGCAATCGGCATATCGAAAGGGATACGGGTCAGCTCGGCGAGGGCGGCAATCATGAAAACGATGAAGCCCACGAACTGCAGGACGACGAACGGGTAGCCGGCGTCGATCTGCGCCTGCACGATCCCTTCCATGCTCATCGTTCCCGCCAGGATGACCGAACCGACCACGGCAAGGATCAGAGGCAGCTCGTAGGCGATGAGCTGGCCGGCGGCCCGGATGCCTCCCATCAGCGAGTACTTGTTGGCCGACGACCACCCGGCCATTAGGACGCCGATGGTGGTCAGGGAGGAAACGGCGAGGGCGAAGAAGATCCCCACCGAAAGATCCCGAAAGATCAGACCGGGGCCAAAAGGGACGACCACGAAGAGGGATACCGTCCCCACGAGCACCAACACCGGCGCCAACTTGAACACCGGTCGGTCCGCCTGCTCCGGGATCAGATCCTCCTTCTGGAAGAACTTGACCCCGTCGGCGATCAGCTGAGCCCATCCCCATCGGCCACCCGCGAAATAGGGGCCGACCCTGGCCTGCATCTTGGCCGAGAGCTTCATCTCGGCGAAGCCGAGGGCCATCCCGATCAGGGGGATCATCAGGGCGACCAGCAACAGCTTCCCGGCAAGGGAGACAAAGAAGTTGGAGAAGAGGTCCGTCAGGAAGTCCACTGCGTGCCCTTCCCGTTTTCCGTCATCCGTCTTTCGTAGTCCGTCACGGAGAACGGAGAACGGAGAACGGAGAACGGATGACGAGCGCAGCAAGTCATCGATCTACATCCCCAAGGACAAAGTCGAGGCTTCCCATGATGGCGATTATGTCCGGCACCAGAACCCCTTCGAGGATCCAGGGGAGGATCGAGATGTTGGAGAAGCTCGCCGAGCGGATCTTCAACCGGTAGGGGCCCTGACCGCCTTCAGAAACCAGGTAGTAACCCATCTCCCCCTTCGGGTTCTCGGCCCGAACATAGGTCTCCCCTTTGGGGACTTTGATCACCTTGGGCACCTTGGCCTGCAACGGGCCGGATGGGATCCCGTCTATCGCCTGTTGGATGATCCGGGCCGACTGCCTGATTTCGGCAAGACGCACCCACCACCGGTCCCAGCAGTCACCCACCGCCCCGGTCGGGATCTCGAAGTCGAAGCGGTGGTAGGGGAGATAGCTCTCCACCTTGCGGAGGTCGAAGGCCACACCCGAGGCGCGCAAGTTAGGCCCCGAGACCCCATGAGAAACGGCGACATCGACCGGGAGCAGCCCGACGCCCTTGGTTCGGGCCAGGATGATCTCGTTGCCGGCGACCAACGACTCGATCTCGTCAGCGACACCGAGCACGTGCTCGACGGCGTCCCGGGTCTCGGCGAAGAAACCTGCCGGGAGGTCCTGGGGCAACTTTCGGGTCTGTGACCCCGAGCCGTAGGCGGGCTTCACCCCGCCGATCCGGTTGAAGTTGGGATGAAAGCGCCCGCCGGTGACACCCTCCAGAAGGTCAAGTATCCGCTCCCGCTCCCGCAGTGCGAAGAAGAGCGGGGTGGCAGCACCCAACTCCAACGGATAGGAGGCCATGAACACCAGATGGGAGGAGATTCGAGCCATCTCGGTGAGGATCAAGCGGATGAACTGGGCACGCTCCGGAACCTCGATCTGCATCAGCTTCTCGGCGGCCACGATGAACGGCACCTCGTTGGCATAGCCCGAGACCCAGTCGATGCGGTTGACCAGGGTCGTGATCTGGGGATAGGTTCGGACCTCGGACAACTTCTCGTAACCCCGATGCATGTATCCGATCACCGGGTGCACGTCGAAGGCGCGCTCGCCGTCCACTCTTGCCACGAGCCGGAGGACCCCATGTGTGGAAGGGTGTTGCGGCCCGATGTTGAGTGTCATGTTCGGGGTTTCCAGCGACACCGAGACCGAGGTCTCAGAGAGATGACGAACCAGATCCTGATCGAGGGCCACGTCAGGCCTCAGGGTTCTCTTCAGAAGGCTCGCTGGGCTCGGCGGCCGAACCGGGCATCGGCTCCACGTCCACGGTTCCCGGCCACGGCTTCACCTCCCGACTGAGCAGCGGATAGCTCTTACGGAGGGGGTTGCCGATGAAGGAATCGACCAGGTAGAGACGGGTGAGATCGGGATGACCCTCGAACTGGATCCCGAACATCTCGGAAGCCTCTCGCTCGTGCCAGTTGGCACCCGCATAGACCTCGACCAGGCTGGAAATCACCGGATCGTCCTTGGAGAGATCTGTGGAGAAGGTGACCCGCCTCCCTTCGCCGACGTCGGCCACGGTGGTCAGCATCTCGAATCGATCCACCACCTCCCCGCTCGGCGGATCCCCCACCGCCACGTCGACGGTCCAGTCGACGGCCGACAGCCATGAAAAGAAGACAAGCCCGAGATCGTCCCGGGCCTGGCGATGGCTCTCCACCCACCTTTCGACCGGCACCTTCACCTTCACTGTGCCAAAGGTGACCTCGCCGGCGCCGCCGACCGCCTTCGCCACGCGATCGGCGAATTCCTGGAGCGGATGAACCGTGGTCTCGGTCTCAGACGGGCTCGAGGTCACGCTGGTTCCACTTCTCTTTGATGTTCTCGCCCTGGATCTTCTTCTGGAGAAGGACGATCCCGTCCATCAACGCCTCGGGTCGCGGTGGGCACCCAGGGACATAAACATCGACGGGGATCACCTGATCCACCCCCTTGGTGACCGAGTACGAATCCCAGTAGGGCCCGCCACAGTTGGCGCACGAGCCCATCGAGATCACATATTTGGGCTCTGGCATCTGGTCATAGAGCCGGCGCACCGAGGGCGCCATCTTGTCGGTCACGGTGCCGGCCACCACCATCAGGTCGGCCTGTCGCGGAGAGGCTGGCAATGGGATGATCCCGAACCTCATGAAGTCGTAACGCGGCCCTGAGGCCGCCATCATCTCGATCGCACAACAGGCAAGCCCGAACTGGAACATCCAGAGGGAATACTTCCTCGACCAGTTCAGCAGCCAGGTGACCGGCTTCGGCATGCCGAACTTCTGGGCTACTCCCACCGCAGGACTCCCTTGCGGACGGCATAGACCAGACCCAAGACCAGGATGAAGATGAAGATCAGCATCTCGACCAGGCCGAAGACCCCGAGGCGCTCCAGGATGATGGCCCAAGGGAAGATGAAGACCGCCTCGACGTCGAAGATGATGAAGAGCAGGCCGTACACGTAGTAGCGGACGTAGGTCTGGCTCCACCCCACACCGACCGGGTCGACCCCGCACTCGTAGGTCAACTCCTTGGCCGAGGTCGGGTTCGTCGGTCGGAGCACCGAAGCAACGCCCAGCATCACCATCACCAGGATCGCACCCAATGCGGCGAAGGCGCCGACCGTCAGATAGCTCTCGAAGTACGGTGTCATGCCCTATTTCTGTCGTGGTTGCGACCGTGGGCGAGTATAAGCAGGGCGGCTGGAACCCCGAAGTCAGGCAGAAAACCTCCTTAATTGGGTGGCACAGGGTCCGGATGTGACCCCTGGTGGTCCCAATTACGGGACGGTCAAATCCCAGACGGCTTGGTCGCCCCAGGCGACCGGGATCGAGACCACGTCGGAGGGTGCTCCGTCTTTTGGTGAGTGGTAGAAGACCCTGAGCGTCACCGGGGTCGACTCGAAATCGAAGCCCTCGATGTGGAAGCTGAAGAACCCCCAGCATCCGGTTCCACAAGTAGCCGTGGTGAAATCCTCATAGACCACGTTCCCATCGAGGTCGACCAACTCCAGGCTCACCGTGGCTTCGAACACATTGGCGAAGCCGCTTATTACCAACGGCGCGTTCCCGGTTCCCGTGGCCGCCGAATCCACGTTCACCGAGTTGAGCTGGTCGAGGAACGAATCCCGGCCCAGGGGCTGGCTGATATCGAGACCGTCGCTCCCGAAAGTGGTGACCAGCTCACCGCCCACGGTGAAGAGCACCTCGGTTATCTCTTCACTGCCGGCCGCGGTGAAGATGAGCTGGTTGAGCATGGTGTAGTCCGCCAGCAGCCCACCGGCGCCGTCAACGAACGCCTGATTCATGTCGACGGTGATCATGTGCTCGCTCCGGGTCACTCCCAATACCTCAACCGGGACGGGGATGGCGGTCTCAAAGCCCGATGGAGGCACCAGCCCATCGGCTGTCAGAAGCCGCAGAGCGTCCAGCCCTGGATCACCACTCGGCGCGGCCTCCGTCGAGGCGAAGAAGGGGACCAGCGCCGGATTGCCAGTGAACGAGTTCTCCGGCGATTGGGCCAGGAACACGATGACTCCTTGGGTCTCGATGACTGGCGCCGTGGTAGTGGTTTCCTCCGGCGCGGTGGATGTTGATGCCTGGCTGGTCGAGGTGACCGCCTGCTGGGTGGTTTCGGTCGCCGGCACGGTCGAGGTGGTGGTGGCCACGACGCCCTCACCACCTCCTCTGTTGATCAACCAGATCGGGATGGCGGCCAGGATCAGCACGATCGCGGCGGCACCGGCGAATACCAGGACAGGGCTCTGCTTCTTCGAGCCGTTTGGTTGGGTCATGGTGACCTCCTCTGGGAAGGGCGGTGGCTCCGGGGACATGGCCACCAGCCGGTCGGCGAGATCTTTCATTCTCTGTTCATCAGTTCCGCTCATGACAACCATTCCTCGAGGTGCTTTCGGGCCCGGGCCAGGTGACGTTTCACCGCACCTGTTGAGACCCCCATCTGTGCTGCGACTGCTTCGACGGGGAGATCAGCCCAGTAGGTGAGGAGAACGGCGGCCCTCTGCCGCATTGAGAGCCGATCCACCGCCTTCAGGACATCGATGTCGATCTCCTGGGGTGGTGTCGATTCGGGGCTCGCCGCCTTCAGCTCTCTGAGACGACGGGACAGCGTGCTCCGGTGGTGATCTGTAGCCACGCTGAGCACTGCTCGATAGAGATAGGCCCTCTGGTTGTTCACCTCGGACCAGTTCCTGGACGAAAAGGCCTTCAAACAGGCATCGGTCACCACGTCGGCAGCGTCAAACGGCCCCACCAGGCCGGTCGCGTACCTGGTGAGCTCGACCGCGTATGACCGGTATACCTGTTCGTTGTCCATCACACCTGTTGCGGTGATCATGTACATGAGACGGAGCCAACCGACGGATTGGGTGACAGGTGGCAATACCCTGCCCCGGTCATGATGTGCCCCGACTACACCGGCGGCGGCCTGGCCAATCTGGTGACAGAGTTGGAGACCCGTCTCACCGATCACCCTGCCGGTGTCACCCTGCGGCCTGATCTGGCCGCGGCGATTCCCGATGCCCGCACCTATGTCATGCTCCTCGTCGACGGGCTGGGGATTGCCCAGCTCGACCATCCAGCGGCGAGGGCCATGAAAGAAGCCAACCGGGGCACTCTTCACGCCCCGTTCCCGACCACCACCAGCGTCTCCCTGTCGACTGTGGCGACCGGCCGGCCTCCGTCCCAGCACGGGTTGGTGTCTCACCTCGCCTGGCTGGAGGAAGCGGGTGGCGTGGTGAACACCCTGAAATGGGTCGACCTATCAGGTCTTCCGGTGGCCCATGACTACGTCTCGATGCTCCCCTCGCCGAATCTTTGGGAACGCCTCCGAGCCTCGGGTGTCGAACCGATCACCGTCCAGCCCAGGCCGTTCGAGGCGAGCCCGCTGTCCCAGCTCCTCTATCGGGGATCGCGCTTCGAGGCCGTCGGGGACACCCACGAATTGATCGATGCCACCGTCCAGCTCGCGGGAACGGGAAGGAGATTCATATTCACCTACATGTGGCAGGTCGATTTCGCGGCCCACGTCAGCGGTTTGGGCTCACCCCAGTTCTTCGAAGCCATGACGCTGGCCGCCGGGGTGTGGGATGGCCTCTCCTCCCGGCTTCCCCCCGACGTCGCCCTGATCGGCACCGCCGATCACGGGCTCGTTGAGTTCTCCGACGACGACAAGATCCTGGTCCGCAACAAGCGATTCGATCCACTGCGTTTCGCCGGCGACCCCCGTGGCGTCCTCCTCTGGGGGGATCGCGGTTTGATCGACACTTTGCGCGATCAAACCGGGGGCAGCCTCGTCGACCCGGTCACCCTTGTTGGCCCCAACCCCTCGGCAGTGGCCCGGCATCGGCTGGGAGGGGACCTACTGGTTCCTCCCGACGGAAAGGTGATCCTCCCCCCCGGTTTCGACAAGCGGCTTCGTTGCTATCACGGTGGCCTCTCGCCCGCCGAGATCGAGATCCCCCTCCTGGTGCGGTAGGAGCCGCCGCGACTAAAACTTGCGCAGTCGATCCAGCCACAATATTTTGAGGTCGTTCGGTAACTAACGATCAAGGGGAATTGGCTTGAAACATCTCATTGCTCTCTGTCTGGTTGGTGCATTCCTGGTTTCCGCCTGTGCCGGAGCATCCGACGATGAAGGCCCTCTGGTGGTCTACTCCGGTCGCGGCGAGGAATTGGTGGCGCCACTTCTCGAAACATTCACCGCCGAGACAGGCATCGAAGTCGAAGTTCGCTACGGCGGCTCGAACGAGCTGGCAGCAACCCTGATCGCCGAGGGCGAGGAAACCGAAGCGGATGTGTTCTTTGCCCAGGATCCCGCCGATCTCGGCTCGGTGGCGCCGATGATGAGCGTCCTCAGCGATGAGACACTGGACCTGGTGGACCCCAAGTTCCGGGACCGTGACGGGCATTGGGTGGGGACCTCGGGCAGGGTCAGAGTCGTGGTCTACAACACCGGCACAGAAATCCCGCTGCCCCAGACCATCGACGACGTGACCGACCCGGCTTGGTCGAGCCAACTCGGGATCGCACCCACCAATGGGTCGTTCCTCGCCTTCGTCGCGGCCATGATCCTCGAGCGGGGCGAGGACGGCACCCGTCAGTGGCTCGAAGCGCTGGCTGCCAACGACCCGGTCGACTTCGAAGGCAATGCGCCCATCGTGGAGGCGACCGACAACGGGGAGTTGGAGGGCGGTCTGGTCAATCACTACTACCTGCTGCGCCGCCGCGCCGAAGGCCTCGGTCAAAACGCCGAGAACCACTTCATCCCGGCCGGCGACGTGGGCTCGCTGGTGATGCCCGCGGGGGTGGGAATCCTGTCGGCTACGGCGCGGCCTGAAGCCGCCCAAGAGTTCGTAGACTTCCTGCTAGGAAGCGATGCTCAATCGTTCTTCGCCACCGACCTCTACGAGTACCCCATGATTCAAGGTGTCGATTCTCCCGAAGGGATTCCGGCCCTGGCCGAGATCAACGCTCCTGACATCGATCTGAGCGAGTTGGCTGGTGTCCTCGACCTCGCCACCCGTCTCGTGGCGGAGGCCGGTCTGGTTTGAGGTGACCGCCCCCCTCGCCATTCCCCGGATCCGATCCGGACCGGTCAGGTACCGGTCGAGCCGGGGATGGTGGTTGGCGGCCGGGATCGCCCTCCTCCCAGGGCTGATTCCTCCGATCAGCCTCTTCTTTCAGGTGATCGGCAGGGGGACAGCACTCGCGGTTCCCCTGACCCGTTTGCTCCAGCTCTTCGTCAACACCCTGCTCCTGACCGTCGCGGTCACGGTGACCGCGGTGGTGATCGGACTGGCGACGGCATGGGCCACTACTCGAGTCGACCTGCCGTTACGCCGGGGGTGGATGACTCTGGCGGCGCTCCCCCTCGTAGTCCCTTCCTACGTCGCGGCGCTGAGCCTGATCGCGGCCACAGGGCCAGGTGGGATCCTCCTCGAGATTCCAACGCCTTACGGCTTCGTTGGCGCCTGGTTGGTCCTGTCCATCTTCACGGCCCCGATGGTCCATCTCACCGTGATCCCGGGGCTAGGGGCCATCGACCCCGCCACCGAGGAAGCAGCCACCGGTCTGGGCGCCGGCCGATGGAAGGTGTTCAGGACCGTCACCCTGCCCCAGCTCCGGCCGGCCCTGGTTTCGGCCGCCTTGTTGGTGGGCCTCTACACCGTCTCCGACTTCGGGGCTGTCTCGTTGCTCCGCTATGACACCTTCACCCGGGCGATCTATGCCCTGTATCGAGGTCAGATCGATCGCCGGCCGTCGGCCACCTTGTCGCTGATCCTGATGGCATTGGCGATCCTCATCCTCCTTCTGGAGCGCCGAACCAGGGGCCGCTCCGCCCTCTACTCCAAGAGGCCGCGGCGTGCCCGGCCGCTGATCAAGCTGTCGGGATGGCGCATGGGTCTCTCGCTGTCTCTCATCGGCAGTTATGCCCTCATCGCCCTGGGAATCCCCGTCTTCGTGATGGCCGTCTCGGTTGGGCAGGGGCTCGACGCCGGACAACCATTAGGGGCCACTCTCGGCGCCGAGGCAGCCCGGTCGGTCGGGGTGGCGGTGGTCGCGGCCCTGATCACCGCCCTGGCCGCTTTCCCCGTGGCCATGGTGACCACTCGACGACCGGGCCGGCTGTCGGGATGGGTGGAGTCGGCCGTGTGGGGGACCTACTCGCTGCCCCACATCACGGTTGGGGTGGCAGCGGTCGGATTCGCCCTGCAATGGGCGCGCCCGCTCTATCAGACATTGATCTTCATGTTGATCATCTATGTCGGGATGTTCCTGCCCCAGACCGTCGGGGCCGTCCAGGACTCGATGCGACGCGCCAGTCCTGACCTCGAGGACGCCTCGCGCGGCCTGGGCCGGGGGCCACTGCGAACTTTGCTCAATATCACATTGCCCTTGGCCGCGCCCGGCCTCATCGCCGGAGGGGCCCTGGTGTTCCTCAGCGCCATGAAAGAGCTGGCTGCCACCATCCTGTTGCGGCCCAACGGCTTCGAGACCTTGGCCATCCGGATCTGGAGCTCGACTTCGGAGGGATACCTGACCAGGGCCTCCGCGGCCGGCTTGGTTCTCCTCGTGGTGTCGATCGTGCCACTCTTCCTGGTGATGAACCGTGACCTCGGCGACTGATCGCCTGGCAATCCGGGCCCGAGACCTGACCAAGTCCTATGGCGACGCCGTCGCCCTGGACCATTTCAGCCTGGACGTCTGGGAAGGTGGCGTCGTCACCCTGCTCGGGCCCTCCGGGTGTGGCAAGACGACTGCACTCAGAGTCATCGCCGGCTTCGAGACCGGCGGAGGCTCGATCGAGATCCACGGGCGCAAGGTCCTCGACAACGACGTCTTCGTCCCACCCGAGAAACGCAAGGTGGGGATGGTCTTCCAGGACTATGCCCTCTTTCCTCACATGACCGTCCTGGCCAATGTCGCGTACGGCTTGCCCAAGGGGGACCGCACCCGACGTGTGGGGGTGGTTCTCGAGTTGGTGGGCCTCACCGGGCTGGAGGATCGGTTGCCCAACGAGCTCTCCGGTGGACAGCAGCAGCGGGTGGCTCTGGCGCGGGCCCTTGCCCCGGAACCAGAGGTGATCCTCCTCGACGAGCCGTTCTCCAATCTCGACGCGAGTCTGCGCGACCGGGTGCGGCGAGAATTGCGGGTCATCCTCACCGAGGCCCGAACCACGGCCGTCTTCGTGACCCACGACCAGGAGGAGGCCCTGGCCACCTCGGACATCGTCGCGGTCATGAAGGACGGCAAGATCCTTCAGGCCGACACCCCTGCCCAGCTCTATGCCAATCCGACAGACCCCTGGGTTGCCGAGTTCCTCGGCGACGCCGACGTCATCGAGGCGGTGGCCCACAACGGTCGGGTCGACACCCCCGTCGGAGGCTTCGACACCGATCTCGAGGGCAAGGTGTCGGTGATCATCCGTCCCGAGAACCTCGAGATCTCCCTCGGGGAGACACCGAACGCGGTCGTGGCCGGAAGCGAGTTCTTCGGCCACGACCAATTGGTGACCCTGGCACTGCACGGGGGAACTCGGGTTCGAGCCCGGCTCGGGCCGCGCCCGGTCTACAAGACGGGGGAGTCTTGCCGGGTACGGGCCACCGACGCCCGAATCTTCGCTCGCTCCCCGTAATTGGGACCGTGAGGGGTCAGATACGGACCTACACATCCCAATTACACCTAGCCTCACCCACTTAGTGGACAGCGCCCTTGCTCTGCTCGCCGCCCTGGCCGCCGGCGTGTTCGCCGTCGACCTGTGGCGGGACTACCGGAGACGGCCCCGACCGCACATCGCCGCCTATGGCACCGGGATGACGATGTTCGCCATTGCCACCTGGGCCTTCTTCATCGGCCTCAGCCTTGGTTGGACCGGGCCGCTCTATCGCACCTTCTACCTGTTCGGGGCGATCCTCAACATTTCCTTCCTCGCCCTGGGCTCTATGTTCTTGGTGGTGGGGAGACGAGCCGGGCACGTGATGGCGATCGCCATGGCGGCCCTCGCTGCCATCTCCATCACCCTCACAGCCACCGTGCCCTTCGCCAACCCGCTTCCCGATTCGGGTGTCCCCGATGATGTGTTCGCCAGCGGGTTCGGTCCGCGGTTGTTCGCAATCATCGGTGGGGCGGTGGGATCGACGATCTTGGTGGTCCTGGCCTTGGTCAGCGTGTTTCGATTCTGGAGAAAGGACCGGAACATCGTCTGGGGGAACCTCCTCATCGTCACCGGCACCTTCGCCGCTGCCTCGGGGGGCACCGGACTGGCACTGGGAGCGGGCAGTGCCTTTGCGGTCTCCCTCCTGGCCGCGGTCACCCTGATCTGGGCCGGCTACAAGGTGGCATCCCGAAGCCGCCGGGCCAGACCAACAGAATCGCCGGGCTCAGCCCCCGATGTAGCTCCTCTCAGCGGGTGATTGGCGTCGTTTCTCGTTGCTGCTCGAAAGTTGCTGTGACCGGGGAAACGAGAATTGCGCTCTTGTGATTGCCACACATCCGTGTCTGGCCCCGAACTGCAGCTGCTCTAGAGCAAGGATCTCCGCCCCAAGGACGATGCCGAAAACACTAGGTGTTGTCCGGTCCTCGACGATTGTGATCAGGTATTCCTCGCGGTCCATCTCGTCGCCGACCACCCATCTCTGCCTTTATCAGAAGCCGTTGCCATGGGACACGGCTCAGGCAATCAACCGTTCATCCGCCCAAGACGTGCCGATATCGAGTGGGGGACGGTGCTGGAGAGAGTCGGAACGTTTGAGGAGGGCTCTCGCGTTGTTTCACAGGCTTGGCTGCGGTTGTGTCAGAGATGTTCGGAAGTCACGATGGCATGCACGGCCACTGCCAGCACTAGGAGAAGGGCGATAGACCCGATGAGGATGGGCACCCGGCCGCGCCAATCGCCAAAGCGATAGACCTCTCTGCCATAAAGTATCGCGGCCGTAGAAGGGACAGCGAAAAGGGCCAAGATGAAGGCCCACACAGCCACGTCGAACCAGAGGGTGACGGTTGCCATGGGTTCATATCCCGCCAAGCGGTATACGGCCTCGCTGGAGAAGACGGCGAGGATGAGGGTCAGCGGCATCAGCCCGACGGAGATCCAGGCTCGTCGCAGCGGCCGTCGGCTAGAGGATCTCTCCCCGGCTCGATCTTCGTGGGCGATGTGACTCATAAGACACCTCCTGAGTTGCATCGTCTCTCAGCGGCTGGCAGCCGGCCAGAGGCGAAAGGCCACAACTGATCACCACGCGGTCGAGGACGGCGACCCATCCAGTGGATGGGGGATCCACGCGCATTGGCCACTGGGACTCAGGAATCTTTGGGTCTTGCCCCTCGGCCGGGCTGAGGCCTCAGCGCCGAGCTCAAGACGCGGGAAGGACCGGCAACTTGATGAACTGCCCAGCCGGTTTTGCACGACGGGACGGCGGAGGTCGCGTTGCCATGGCGCGAGCCGGGCGGCGAACCGGTCTCGGGCAAGCTGTTGTTCACCAACCGGGGCCGAGGGCCGCTCACCCGGGCCTACTTCACCCACAACGCGTGGAAGCCGGCTTTAGCGGCGGCCGGGATCGAGCGGAGCCGAGAGACGGGGATGCATGCTCTCCGTCACCACTACGCCTCAGTGCTCCTCGATGGCGGGGTGTCCATACGTGCGGTGTCCGCGTACCTGGGCCACCACGACCCGGGCTTCACCCTGCGCACCTACGCCCATCTGATGCCCGAATCCGAGGACCGGGCCCGGGACGCCATTGATGCTGCGCATGGTGCTCCCGCGGAACCTGTGCGGAACGCCGAAGACGCAGAAGGGTAAAGCCCCTGGTCAGAGGGTTGTGAGCGCGCCTAGCCCCCGATATAGCTCATCTCGACCCGGGACCCGATACTGACGGTCTGTGAGGACCGGATCTCGGAGTACTTGTCCGTCCGTTCAGACCAGACAGAATCGATGGTTGCCCCCAGATCCTCCCCGTTGCGAAGCACTTCGCGCAGATTGGTGCCTGCAGTCGCAAAGAGGCAGGTGTAGAGCGATCCCTCTGCGGAGATCCGGGCCCGAGTGCACGACCCACAGAACGGCTGAGACACCGAGGCGATGACGCCAACCTCGCCCTGGCCGTCGAGATAGCGGAATCGGTTGGCAACCTCGCCCGGGTAGTTGGGTGGAACCGCCTCCAGGGGATAGACCTCGTTGATCGAGGCGATCATCTCCTCGGCGGGCACCACGTCGTCGAGCCGCCAACCGTTAGTGGTTCCGACGTCCATGTACTCGATGAAGCGGACGATGTGCCCGGTGCCTCTGAAGTGGGCCGCCATGTCAAGCACCGCATGGTCGTTGACGCCGCGCTGGACAACCGCGTTGATCTTGATCGGGCCCAACCCGGCCTCGGAGGCGGCCGCGATCCCGTCCAGCACTGCACCCACGGGGAACCCGACGTCGTTCATCGCCTGGAAGGTGGGATCGTCCAGGGCGTCGAGACTGACGGTGACACGGTCCAGACCGGCCCCGGCCAGACTCTGGGCCTTCCGGACCAGCAACGAGGCATTGGTGGTGAGAGTAAGGTCCTGCACGCCGTCCACCGAGCGAATCATCCCGATCAGTTTCTCGATCCCCTTGCGCAGCAAAGGCTCGCCACCTGTGATTCTGATCTTCTCCACTCCCCGGTCCACGAACGCCCTCGCAATCACAGTCATCTCGTCAAAGGTGAGTAGGTCGTCGCGGGGCAGGAACTCGTGATCCTTGCCGAACACCTCTTTGGGCATGCAGTAGGTGCAGCGGAAGTTGCAGCGGTCCGTCACCGAGATCCGCAGATCCCGCATCGGGCGCCGGTAGACGTCGGTCAATGCGGTCATCGCGCTCAACGTTATTGGAATGGCCGACCTTGCGGAGCCAGAGGGTCACCCGGGCAGCTACGAGTCGGCGTTTTCGAGTAAGTTCGGGAACCACCCGGACCACGCCAACGGTGTGGCAACGACCCCCCAGACAGCAGGAGTGCCCGTAATGGCCGCCAAGCCCGATCAGCTACGACGTCAGACCCTTCCCATCCCGGATCGGGTGGAACCCCACCTCACCACCTATGACGCCAAGGACCCGGACGGCGCATTCCCCCCGATCGAGCAACTCCGACCCCCCACCGGCGCGCCCAATGTGTTGGTGGTGCTGATCGACGATTGCGGGTTCGGTGCCTCCAGCGCGTTCGGTGGTCCGATCGACACCCCGAACTTCGAACGGCTGGCCGCCGACGGGCTCCGCTACAGCCGATTCCACACCACGGCATTATGCTCACCGACCCGAGCCGCGTTGCTGTCGGGCCGCAACCATCATTCGGTTGGGATGGGTGGGATCACCGAAATCGCCACCTCCGCGCCCGGGTACACCTCGCTCCGTCCCAACACCTGCGCCCCATTGGCCGAGACCCTGAAGTTGAATGGGTACTCCACGGCTCAGTTCGGCAAATGCCACGAGGTGCCGGTCTGGCAGACCAGCCCGATGGGACCTTTTGACAACTGGCCGGCAGGTGGCGGTGGGTTCGAGTATTTCTACGGGTTCCTTGGCGGGGAGACCAACCAGTACGCCCCCGCCATCTACAACGGCACTGTGCCCGTGGAGCAAGACAGGACACCGGAGGAGGGCTACCACTTCACCGAGGACATGACCGACAAGGCTATCGACTGGGTGCGCCAACAGAAGGCCCTCATGCCCGACAAGCCGTTCTTCGCCTACTACGCCCCGGGGGCCACCCACGCCCCGCATCACGTCCCCAAGGAATGGTCCGACAAGTACCAGGGCAAGTTCGACCAGGGATGGGATGCGCTACGCGAAGAGACCTTCTCCCGCCAGAAGGAGCTCGGGGTGATCCCACCCGAGGCCGAGCTCACCGCTCGCCCGCCAGAGATCCCGGCCTGGGACGACATGCCGGACGATCTCAAGCCGGTCCTCGCCCGTCAGATGGAGGTATACGCCGGTTTCTTGGAGCACACCGATCATCACATCGGCCGACTGCTCGACGCCCTGGCCGATCTCCAGATCCTCGACGACACCCTGGTCTATGCCATCATCGGCGACAACGGCGCCTCGGCCGAGGGGACCCTCAACGGGTCCTTCAACGAGATGATGATGCTGAACGGGGCCGCGGCCTTGGAGACGGTGGAGTTCATGGCCTCACGGATCGCCAAGTTCGGCACCCCCGAGGCCTACAACCACTACGCGGTGGGATGGGCCCACGCCATGGACACCCCCTACCAGTGGACCAAGCAGGTCGCCTCGCACTGGGGCGGGACCCGCAACGGCACCATCGTTCGCTGGGCGAACGGGATCAAGGCAAAAGGTGAAGTCCGCGATCAGTTCCATCACGTGATCGATGTGGCGCCAACCGTGCTCGAGGCCGCCGGGATCCCGGAACCGACCTTCGTCCACGGTGTCCAACAGCGCCCCCTCGAGGGGGTCTCGATGCTGTATTCCTTCGACGACGCCGAAGGAACCGATCGCCACACCACCCAGTATTTCGAGATGTTCGTCAACCGCGGCATCTACCACCAGGGATGGACTGCGGTCACCCGACACAGCATCCCATGGGCGGTAACCGAGTTGCCGGCGCTCGACGACGATGTCTGGGAGCTCTACGGGCCCGACGACTGGACCCAGGCCCACGACCTCTCAAAGGAACAGCCCGAGAAGCTGCACCATCTGCAACGAATGTTCCTGATCGAGGCTGCCAAGTACAACGTGTTCCCGCTCGATGATCGCCGCCACGAGCGGTTCAATGCCGACATTGCGGGCAGACCTCAACTGATCCACGGCAACTCGCAGCTGCTGTTCGGTGGAATGGGACGTCTCACCGAGAACTCCGTGCTGTCGATGAAGAACAAGTCGCATTCGGTGACCGCGGAGATCGTGGTCCCCGAGGGCGGTGCTTCGGGCGTGATCATCGCCCAGGGCGGAGCCTTTGGGGGCTTCACTCTGTATGTGCATCAGGGAAAACTCGCCTACTGCTACAACCTGTTCGGGCTGCAACGGTTCAAGGTCTACGGCGAGCAGCCGATTCCCGCCGGAGAGCATCAGGTGCGGATGGAATTCACCTACGACGGTGGCGGGCTGGCCAAGGGCGGCACGGTCATGCTTTACGTCGACGGCAACAGGGTCGGAGAGGGGCGGGTGGAGGCCACCCAGCCGATGATCTTCTCGACCGACGAGACCACCGATGTGGGGAGGGACAGCGCCACCCCGGTCAGCGACGACCACGGTCCGAAGGAGACCGTTTTCACCGGACGGGTCCGCTGGGTCCAGATCGACCTCGATGAGGCAGCCGAAGACCTCGACCACCTGATCACCCCCGAGGAGCGACTCCGGATCGCCATGGCCCGGCAGTAGCCGCAGCATCGCGACCGAGGTTCATCCGTTGGCCGCAGCCTGATACAAACTGAGGACGGGCAGCCACCCCTGGTCGTAGTCGACCCTGGCCGTCATCGCCACCTCGCCCAGCCGTTCCCAGCCCCGATGCTCCAACTCGACCCTGGTCCCGCCGTCGATGGCGGAGAACCGGACCTCGACCTCGGTCGACACGGTCGGCTCAGGGGTAGGGTGCCAGGCCAGAACCAGCCGGTGCGGCGGCTCCCATGCCATCACCTCGGCCCATTCCCATTCGGTTCCGTCGTCGACCAGCTCGAGCACCTTGCCTCCGTACCACTCCTCGAATCTGACACCGACCGCCCGCTCCTCGGCGATGGAGTGACTCAGAAACGGCCACCACTCGCCCATCCGGCGGGTGAACATGTCAAACGCCCCCTCCGGTGCAATCGACACCTCGACCGTGCGGAGCACCGCCGGAATCGTTTCTGTGCTCATGGTTTCTCCTCTTCTGCGGCCGCAGCGAACCGCGCCAGCGTGTCGTCCCACATTTGTTCGATGGCCCGCCTCAGCTCGTCCAGACCTGAGGGGGCGGTCGAGTAGATGCGACGGGTGCCTTCGGCCCGGTGAGTGACCAGACCCGATCTCTCGAGCACCTTGAGATGTTGGGAGACGGCCGGTCGGCTCACCGGGAGCCGCGCCGCGATCTCGCCGACCGACCGCGGTCGATCGAGGAGGATCCCCATGACCTCACGTCTCGTGGGATCCCCTAATGCATCGAACTGGTCGGTGGCAAGCACGAGACCTATTGTAAGCCTCTACTTACGGTAAGTCAAGACTTACTGTCTCAACCCCTTCCGGCTCAATCTCAGCCGCGAAAGAGAGAATCCAGGCGCCAAGCCCCCACGGAAGAACGACCAGCGGGACCACCCAGCCGACGATAGGGATCATCCAGACCAACCCGACCAGCAACGAGCCCAGGGCGATGGCGCCGAACATGCCTCGCTCGCCGGGAAGGAGCCGACCGACGACCAGGACCGTTGGAATGCCTGCCACCAGCGAGAGGACGAGAATGATCCCGGCGGTGATCACCACCAACGGCACGAAGATGGCCAGCAAGGGGAGACTGGCGGACGCTGGAGCCAAGGTCGCCACCAGCGCGGCTATCCCGGCGAGGAGTAACGGGGTGATCGTGACCAGCGCACCACGCCCATAAGCCTTCCAGGGGCTGGCCGATCCCCGACTTCCGGCGCGGGCGGTTCGATGGGGCCATCCCCAGGCCACCAGAAGGGCAGCCGCCGTCAAGCCCAGGACCACCAGGAGCCGGGTGAGAAGACTCAGGGCCCGGATCCTGATGTTGGGAGGCAGTGGCGTCTTGTGAACCACTGCGCCACCG